>OJSE01003181.1_pt1 | contig 15346 bp, 12 predicted proteins | sample 1599351 | NCBI WGS metagenome assembly OJSE01 (sample SAMN04168656, study PRJEB22393) | human gut metagenome | biome: human gut microbiome; feature: stool | host: Homo sapiens | collected 2014-03-17 | reverse complement strand
ACCACCGAGATCTACACTCTTTCCCTACACGACGCTCTTCCGATCTGGTTCGCCATTCTTCGCCTTTGCTTCAAGCTCGTCAATGGTAGGTGTGTCTTTGGAATTGTCCTCCGGCTCAAATACTTTTGCGCCGTCTGCCGCGTCTGCGTCCGACAATTCAGAAAATCCGTCCTGTTCGGCTATCTTCGCCGGTTCCTCGTTTCGTTTCTGAAATTCAGACGGTAATGTACCGTCTAATGGTCTGATATACTCCACCTTGTCAGCAGCGTTAAGGACTTCGCCTGTTAATGGCTGCTGCCACGCTTTTATTTTCGGCTCCCAATGAAAACCGTTTGCCTTTAATTCGGCGCGGATATTATCGTCCGGCTTTTCATTAAAAAATACTTGCAGATAATTAGCGTCTGTATTGATTGCAGCGTATCCGCCGTTAAAATCCCAGCCCGTAAATTGTGTATAATCCGTTTCCTGTTCGGTCTGCTCAATATCCTTTGCAAGCTCTTTATAATACTCGTCAATGCCTAATATAATTTCATTCGCCGTTTTTTGTATTGTGTCAAGGGAAGCGTTTAACTCCGGTAATTCCTTATCTTTGCTCCAACCCGCAACATATCCGAAAGAATAATCGGAAGTGTCAATCCCATATCGCTGACAAACGGTATAGGCGACGCTTTCAGCTTCAACCTCCATTGTACGATTGTTCTTTTGTTCTTCGGGCGTCAATTCCGTTGATTTTTCTTTGAGAATATTGTGTAGTTTAGCGTGTGCAATTTCGTGTATCAGCGTTTTTAACTGCTGAACCTCGCTCATACCGTTTTTTACGGCTATTCGCTGTTCTTCAAAATTACAATATCCCTTTGCTCCCGTATCTATATCCTCATACCCAATAGGCATAGGCGATATTTTTTCAAGTGCGGCATAAAACTTTTTGAAATCCGCAACATTGCCCGTAAGCTCGTCAACTCCCAAACTCGGCAGCGGTTCGCCCTCCGTCTGCGACAAGTCAAATACGGTAGCAACTCGGAAAGTGGGGATAGTTACTTCTTTTTCCTCTGTAAGCGGTTTACCGTCCCAGCCTATAATCGGCTTGTTTGTTGCCGGATTTATTTTCTCAATCTGCTTTTTTGTTTTGTATGAGGACGGCGCGATTATTTTAATACCGCGTTCACCTCGTTTTACTGTGCGTTTGTGATTATCGCGCCATGCGCCAAATCCCGCCACCATAGAAGCGTCGGGCTTTTGCATTAAAATCAAAAGCGAATTTCTAAAACTGTAATTATGGAATTTTGACATACACGCAAGATATTCCGCATATTTATCGCCGTTAAATATGTCTTTCACTCCGTCCTCCAGCTTTTTCAAAATCTCGCTCAATTTTTCATAGGGCGTTTCGCCGGATAATTCTATCGCCTGTACAGAAGCCCTTGACGGCTCCGATTTTTCAGGCGCTTTTGTTGCTTGTGCTTTTGCCATTAGCTCAACCTCTCTTTCAGTTATAATATTTTCCAAAGGCTGCGGCTTCGTATTGCCGAACCCTCTTATTTCTGTTTTCATATTTGCGTTATTTCTGTAAAACATAATAAGCGTATCAAGCGCTTTATTAAAAATAGATTTTGCGGCAGTCGGAACGGAGGGCGTAAAATCTATTACGCCCGTTTTACCGCTTCCAACCCAGCCACTCACAAACTCGTTGAAATTTGACCTTATACCTATACGCCGATATTCCGTAACCTTTTTATAAAAGAAATCGTTGCATTGTGTTTGTATTCCCAAAATCAACGTGCCTGTCTGCGGATTATACATAAAACGGCGGTTTTGGATTTTCTGAATATCAAATGTTTCCGTATTAGTATCAATCCGCATAATTCCGTTTGTTATGTCAATACGTTTCATCAGATACCAAACCTCATAGGCTCAAATCGTTTTTTTGCCTTAACGGTACGGATTGCGTCTTTTCGGATTTTGACTTATTTTCCGCAAGCTGCTGACGAATTGACGGCTTTTTTTCTTCTGTTTTTACAGCGTCTTTCTGTTCAGCTTCAATATCGGGTATAGAGCTTATACGGTATTCGTCAGGAATATCATCACGGCTGCCGTTGTATATCTCTTTAAAATCACTTTGATTACACACAACATAACCGTAATCCGTAAATACACCGTTTTCATTCAGCGCAGTATCATCTCCATACTCCTTATAATCAATGTAATTTTCCAATGCTTTCAGTGTGTTCATATCATAACAGCCCAATTCATTGATAAGGTAATATCCCAAATCATACTCATCTGTAATATCTGGATATATTTCGTAGCAATCAAGATTTTCAGTTAGATTTATCAAATCCTGTACACTGTCTGAATGTTCGCCCATTTTAACGATAGCCTTAAAATGCTGTACTTCCGCGTCCGACATTTCATCTAATTTGTCTGCGAGATAATTTAATTCGTCAAGGCTCTCATATTCGCTCAACATATCATATATCCCGTCAATATAACAATCATAGTCTGTAATAAACCATTCCTCATACGGCGAACCGAATACATCTTTTCCGCCTATACCTATACGCCTAAATACATCTTGCATTTCATCAGGAGTAACAGGGAACTTCACCCATTCGCCTACTAAATATCCCTCGTTATATTTTCCAAGATTGGTAACATAAGCGGCCAAGTGAAAATCTGGTGTGCCTTCTGTATCTGCCATATATCAACCTCACTTTCCGTCAAAATCCAGCCTGAAATGTACATACTTATCGTTGCTGTCGATTAAAACCACGTCCGCGTCATAGGTCTTATCCTTTTTCTCGGAATACAAGCCTTTTACCTTTGTTCTGCCTTTTGCGAGCAAATCAGACGCCATTTTCTTTGTAATCTCTTTTCGCTTGCTTGTGAAAAACCTGTCATTTTTCCACATAACGAATTTACAGCTTTTATTAGCGCAATAAAAGTTATTTTTGCTTTCGTGTACGTCCGAACCGCAGCGGGGACATATACCGATAACCTCACGCGGCGCGCGGAATATCGCTCTGTCCTCGTCTGTGATGAATGAATATGTGGTTACAAGCTCCCTTGTCAAATCCTCAATTCCTTTCATAAACTGCTCCGGCGGATAATTGCCCTTTGCAATCTCGGCAAGGTTATTTTCCCAATCGGACGTTAGAATAGGTGATGTGAGCTTTTCGGGAAGAACGCTGACAAGACTTATACCGTTATGAGTTGCAACAATAGACTTGCCCTTACGCTCTGCAAAACCTGTCTGTACCAGCTTTTCTATAATTGCCGCTCTTGTCGCCGGCGTTCCCAAGCCCTTGCGTTCCGCTTCGTCCGTTGTTTCGGCGGCTCCTGCCGTTTCCATTGATGATAATAGAGTGTCCTCCGTAAACGCTTTCGGCGGTGAGGTATAACCCTCTTTGACTTCTGATGAAACGGTAACGGTTTCGCCTTTTGTAATACAAAATACATCTTCGGCGCGGTCTGTGTCCGAATGAATATATCTTTTAAAAAGCTGTTCGATATTTTTCCAGCCCTCAAATAAAATGATTTTACCCTTTGCCGTAAACTGTACGCCGCCGCACTCCAAAACTGCGGTAATCGTTTCATACTCATACGGGGAATTAACCGCACATAACAGCTTGCACATAATAAGGTGAAGTATATTACTTTCGCCGTTTGGTATTTCCGCCAAGCTGATATTTTCAATTTCTGCCGTCGGAATAATAGCGTGGTGGTCTGATACCTTTTCATTATTGAATAAGCAGAATGTATCAGGCTTAAAATCCGTACAGTTTGAGAACGGCGCGAATTTTGACGCTATATGAACGATTTTAATAACAGTATTGTGCATATCGTCCGTTAAATATCGGCTGTCGGTTCTCGGATATGTAATCAGCTTCTTTTCATAAAGCGATTGAGCATAGTCAAGCGTCTGTTTCGCCGTATATCCGAATATTCGGTTTGCTTCGCGCTGTAATGTTGTGAGGTCAAACAGTTTCGGCGCGCCTGTTTTCTTTTTCTCTTTAACAGCGGAAATACAAACGGCCTGCCTTTCGTGGCAAGCCGCTTGTAAATTCTGCGCTTCGTCTTTGTCGGAAATCTTATCGCTTACAGCCTTAATATTGCCGCCGTCAATTTCAACGGTATAATATTTTTCTTTCCTGAACATTGAAATTTTGCTGTCCCGTTCTGCTATCATAGCAAGGGTAGGCGTCTGAACGCGTCCTATATTCAAATGCTTTCTATACAGTGATGTAAACAGTCTTGTTGCGTTTATACCGATAATCCAATCAGCTTTTGCGCGGCATAACGCGGAATTATAAAGATTATCATACTCGCGTCCGTCTTTGAGGTTATTAAATCCCTCGCGGATTGCGCTTTCTTCCATTGAGGAAATCCATAAACGGAAGTACGGCTTTTTGCAGCCACACATATTATATACAAATCTGAAAATCAATTCGCCCTCGCGTCCTGCGTCGCACCCGTTTATAATCTCGGTTATGTCGTTTCGGTTCATTAAACCGCTGACAACCTTATACTGATTTTCCTTGCCCTTGTTTATGGCAAACTGCCATTTTTCAGGTAGGATAGGTAAATCCTCATATTTCCATACCGCGTATTTTTCATCATACGCCGCTGCGTCCGCCAAGCCTGCAAGATGTCCGATACACCAAGTAATGATATATCCGTTTCCCTCAAAATATCCGCTTTTCTTAGCGGTTATGTTCAAAGCCTTTGCGTAGCTCTGGGCTGCCGACGGCTTTTCCGCAATTACTAATTTCATTTATTTAATCATTCCTCCTTTATTTTTACATACAAAAACAGCACCCAACAATGAGTGCTGTTTTTGTGGTTGTATATTATCCTTTATAAAACAGTTATAATATCCTCTGAAATACCGTATTTTTTTGCAACTGCTTTTACTAACGCTCTTTCTGAATGGTATTCCGTATTATCCACTAATGTTTGGTCGTCATATAATTCCTCATCATCTTCATCAAATAACATTATATGCTCAACTCGATATATGCCAATTAAGTTTTCTGGCATTTCTATGGATAATTCAACACGTCCTATTTCTCCTATTACATCAGGTAGTCCGCTATCATCTACCGCCCAAACTTCACCATCACTAACTACAATCATTCCATTACCTGTATATTCATCAACCTTACTCATATACAATCTCCTTTCTACTTGTTAGTAAGTATAAAATTTCTTGAATAAATATTATATCATAAACAAAGTAATATTGCAATATATTTTATTCATCTTCTGTATATGTATCGTCCTCGTTTTCGGTTTCCTCGTCCTCGCCGTCGGTAAATTCAAAATCTTCCAAATCGGGGGCGTTTTCCATATTCTTTTTTGGAAGATAAACCTTGAAATAGTACGCGCCAAGACCGCCTATACCTATAATCGCAATCAGAATAAGCATTATACTTGAATTGCCTGACTTTGATTTATCGGTTTTCGGCGCGGTTTTCGTCTTACCGTCCGGCTCCGCCGACGGCGACGCCTGCGCCTGCGGTGTAGGGCTTGCTTTTACTGCTGCGGGTACTGCCGCGCTGTTTTCCTTTGCAAGCGCTTCAAGGTCGGATATATCAACCTTATTCAAGAAATACACATTATCGTTTACATTCTGCTTGTCGATAACGATAAAAAATACGCTGCCGTCCTTTGCGGTTACGCTTATAAACTGCAATTTATCACTGTCGGAAATGTTGTCTACAACGTGCCCCGCGCCCGCTGTTGATATGGTACGCGCCGGCTTCGGCGTTTCCGTTGCCGCCGGCGCTGCTGCTGTACTGTCATAGTTTGCGTGTGCGGTTATTCCGCACATTCCGCCAAAGCATAATAAAGCTGCTGATAATATCGCAATAATTTTATTCTTCATTCGTGCCGTCCTCCTGCTGCTCGTTTTCCTCAATAGCCTTTAATTCCTCCTCGTACTCGTCGGGAAGAAGAACATCACCCTTTGCATACGCGCTTAAAAGTACGGTAAGCTGGGGAGTGCTAAGTTTAACAGCCTTAACGAGATTTACAATCTGCAAATTCTCGGCTTCGACTTTCTGCGCTTCAAGATTGCGTAATTTTTGCTGATACTCGCTTATCTTTGCTTTTGTCCTTATAATATCCTTTTCGATTTTTTCAAGTGTTGCCATAATTAAAATACCTCCATAAAATTAAATTTTTTGTTTTGCGATAAATTCATCAATCTTTTTATCGACTTCGGAAAATGTATTCCCATATTTGAACTTTTGACTTGCAAGGTTTTTGTCCTTTGATAATATTTCAAGCTCATTCCATAGGTCAGGGTGGTATTGCTTCAAATATGCAAACTCGCCGTAAGTCGCGTTAGGACAGAACCAACAACCGCCCCTTTTGTGATACTTATATATTGGGGACAGCAAATCATACTTGCTGCATAAATCATAAGCCATTTGTTCAGTATAGCCATATTCGGCAAGTAATGATATTTTATTTGTACCGTCAAGCCTTGTAAGCCTCGCCGGTTCGTCTGCGGCTATTCCGACATATTGTACAAATCCGCCATTTACATTTTTCAAATAATCCTGAATTGCTTTTATTTTTATACGGCTGTTAATTGTACACATTCCACCTATCGGAAAACCGCTTTTTCTTCCATTTCTTAACGGATTTTTAGATTTTGTGATTATCTGATGAAAACAATCTAAATAATCTTTTGTCGCGTGTAATATTTCAACCGTATAACCCCATTCTTCAAAAACGGGAATAGCTCTGTTTTTGATAAAGTCTATATGTTCGGGTAATTCGCCTGAAATACCGCGTTTCTTATCAAACATTACCTCGCTGAAAATGACGGTTGACGGCGGCAAGTTATGAATATGACTAAGTATTATTGCCGCCGTACTGTCCTTGCCACCGCTCCAACTGTAAAGATAACGCATATCAACCGCCCCCAAGTCTGCCAAAGGCGTAAAAATGCGAACTCCAATAGGAACTATCAATACTCGCGTACTGAATAGGGTTGCCGCAATGTATCATCATACCGTTACCGACAAATATTCCGACGTGGGTTACAGGCTCGCCCGCGTTATATGTGCCTGTAAAAAATATAATGTCGCCGGGTTTTGCGTCCGCTCTTGACACAACCGCGCATTGATTAAAAATACCCTGCGCTGTTGTACGGGATAGAGGATATACGCCTGACGCCTGATATACCCAGCATACAAAACCGCTGCAATCAAAACTCGTTGACGGTGAAGAACCGCCCCATACATACGGATAACCTAAGTATTTTTCGGCTTCCGTTATAAGACGTCGGAATGTAGCGTCGTTTAATGCTTCGCCGGGTATGGTATAACTCGGCGGCGCTGCCGGATTAGAATAAATATCGTCCGCAAATAAATAATCGCGGTTGCCCTTGCTTTCAAGATATATACCGTATAATTCCCGCTGGTCGTCCGTAAGGTTCGTATTTGTAAGCATAGTAATATTCTTGTTTACAAGCGTAACATTGAGTATTTTATATTCCTTGTCGTTGCCCTCGTCGTCCGTCCTTGTTTCCGTCTGAGATGTAAGCGTTAATATATACTGCTGTTCAAACAAATCATCAAGCGGCTGTTTTACATCATCAAAAGTGAAATCCATATACAACGCCGTGAGGTAGGAAATGAGCTCATACGGATTATGGCCTATCTGCGCCAAATCGTAATTGTATTCGTCATAACCTCCGTAATCGCGTTCAATATTGTTTATCTCACTTTGTAAACCGCTTTCAAGGTCTTTGTAATAGTTTTCCGCCGCGTATATATCTTCGTCCTCCGCAAAGTATGACGATACCATAATTGAGTTAAAGCCCGTTGTACCCATAACCGCGCAAGATGAAATTGTAGTTGCTATCCAAGCAATTATTAAAGCAATAGCAAGAATGACGCCGAATACCTTTTTATGACGCTTTATAAATTCAACAACGTACACCGTAACGTCCTTTGTGGTCTTTGCGGCTCGTTTTGCCTTTTTAGCGTTCTGTTCGGCGCGCTTCGCCTGCTGGTATTTTTTCTTAATCTGCTTTTTCTGAAAAAATTTCCTCAAAGCTGATTTTTTCTTGAAATCGGGATTATCCGCAAGTGTTTTTTGAACAAAGGCCTTTGCTTCCGCTTTCTCTGCTCTGAATTGCAGACGCGCCGCTTTTTTATACGGCGCGTTTTTGCGGTTTTGTATAATCATACGCCCTGTACGGTTTCCAAACCGTAAAATGCTTTCGGCTTTCTGTTCTGTCTTATGCGCGGCTTCAATTCCTGTATTTTCGTGTTCTGTTTCGCTCACTTTTGAATGTGCCTTGTTTAATACGGTCATACCTGCCATATCCGCCGCATTTTTTACAGGGGAACGGTGGTATATATCGGATTGAGGCTTAATCTCTTTTTCAAATTTCAGACGGGTTTTAGCTTTCTTTTTCTTTTCATCATAAACACGCTGCTTTTTAACCTTGCGCTTATGAGGTAATTTGTTTTGTGCTTTTTCCGCCTTGCCTTTGAGCTTATCGGCTTTCGCCTGCGCCTTTTCCGCTCGCTTAAACTGAAAATCGCCCTTTTCGGGAATATCTAAAACAGTATCGGCGTTTTCCGCCGACTCTGTTTTGGATTGCTTTTCCTGATATAAGCGGTTTTTGCTTCCGGCTGTCTGTTTTTCGGTTTTATCCTCTGACGGACGGAATGAAAATTCCGTCTTGCTTTCCCGCGTTTCAAAAACAAAATCCTCTTTTTCCGTTACTCTGTCAAAAACCGTATCGCCTGCGTCAACCGCTTCTTTGATGTTGTACTCTGCTGTTTTTTCGGTCTTGACGCGCTTTTTCTGATAGGCTCGGTTTTTATCCGGCTGCTTCGGATTGCCGTCTGCGGAATCCTTTTCGGAATCCGCGCCGAGCTGAAAATCCGAATTGCCGTTTACACGGTCAAACGCTTCATCAGGATTATGTGTTTGCTCGGTAAAGTCATAATTTCCGTTATCTTTTAAGGCTTCGGCACTATCCGGCTGCGTTTCTTCCGCCGTACTATCTGCGGAATGTTCAGTAATATCAACATCAAATTTCTTTTGATTAAATTTGCGCTGATACCGTTTATTTCTTGCCGCCGTAGTTACGGCATTAGAAAAACCGCCACTTTTGGGCGGCTCGTTTGTCGGCGGGGAATATGGTATATCCGGCTGACTATCAAGGTTAATATTCTCTAAGTCCTCTTGCTGTTCTGTATTATTTTCGGTAGGCTTTAATATTTCCTGACTGTCTGACGGATTTTGTAAGGTAGAAGTATCAAGCGGCTTTTCGGTATCTAAAAATTTCTGCTGATACCTATTATGTTCTGAAGAAGTAAAGGGCTTCGCGCTGCCTTTTGCGCTCTGCCGTCCGAGAACGGTATCGGCTTCAACCTTTTTTGAAAAATCCGTGTCCTTATTCCGCGCCTTAAATTCATTGTCTTTCATTCATTACCTCCGCTGTTAAAGTTCGAGATTATCGCGCTTTTTTGTCTGCGTCGGCTTCGGCACGCTTTTCTCTGCCGCCTTAATGGAATTTAACTCCTTGCGGATTGACGGCTTTTTATCTGCGCTTCGGCTGATATTTTCCGTCTTTGCCGCTTCCTGAGCTTTTTGCATTTTCTCTGTAACATATCCGGGTAGAAGATGTTCGTGTACCATAAAGGATTTTTCATATTCTTTCGGAATGGGCGGGGAAATTTCCGTGAATAAATGTGAATAGGCTTTTATTCTGCCTTGTATATATTTTTCCGCTTCCGCCTTATCCTTAAATGAGCGTTCTTGTTCTGCAATACAGTTATTATGACCAACTGGACTATTTGTGCCAATAGACCATTTCACTTCCCAGCGTCTTGTTTTTTCTGAACGCCAGCTTGTGTAATCATACATACGGTATGTCATTTTATATACCATATTACTGATAGATGTACAATCGTAGTTATAACAATCTCTGTCGTTTACCCATTTATTTGAAGAATGCGAAACCTCCGGTACTTGCAAATACTCAATAGCCCTGTCAAATTGTCTTGTAATTGCCGCTTTTTTTTCCCAATCCCGCGCTGACTGCCGTACTTTTTCAAAGGCGGCTGTTTCTTTTTTGACGTTATTATCACGCATAGCCTGTATTTTTTCAAGCGGTTGTGAAATCAAATTCAATATATCGGTTTCATTAACGATTATGGTATGCTCAACTTTAAGTGTGGCGCCGGCTGATAAATCGTCATTTTCATAAGTACGGTAATTATCGTAATCTTTGTACATATATACCTCCTGACATTTTTTATTCTAATTCCTTTAATCGGATAGGGCTTACAATCTCATAGCCGCGTCTTGCGGCAAGCTCGGCAATATCGGCAATCAGCTTTTTGCGTTCCGCGCGCTCTATATTCCTGATTGCTTCATACGCCGTAAAATCCTTGCACCCGCTGCCGTTAAGAAAATCCTTGTTTTCTCTGCTTATATCTGCTCACCTCCAAACTCACAATATTTCTTACATCTTCCCGTTTCAATATCTGAAATGAATTTAAGTATAGGGAACACCTGCGGAGGACATACGGCATTACCTAAGGCTTTTAGCCTGTCGGCTCTGCCGTCCGTCCTGTCCGTTATACGCGGAACGCCGACAGGTTCCCGTTCCCACAACTTAAATCCGTCCATTGCTTCGGGAACCCCATTAACCATTCCACCCAATCGGGATTGAGCGCCGCCGTCTCCGACTGCGGCTGTTCCTCTAATATCACCTGCGCCGCAAGGTTCGCCCCGTCCTTGCTTTTCCTCATTACCTCCGGCGGAAATTTTGACCTTATCCCGTCCGACGCTACCGGCGTCATATAGAACACCGCCGCCGACAGCGGAAGGCTCCAGATTGCGCCGTTTTGTTCTTCTTCCGAAATATCCCGTTGTCTGAAAGATACACATTCATATTTACAGCCGCCGTCTGCTTTTTGTTGTTGTCGGAGGCAAGCGGAGTGGGAAACATCAACGCCGACGATAAAAGTTCTTGTGCGCTGATGCCACGCGCCGACACCGCAAGCTGGTAATACGAATGTTTGAACAGTGTAGCCCGCTTTTTCCAAGTCAAAAATCGTTTTGTCTAGCCCCATATTGATGAACCCAGCAACATTTTCGCCAAGCACCCAGCGGGGCTTGAGCTCTGTAATGACGCGGCACATTTCAGGCCACAAGTAGCGGGTATCTTCAAACCCTTTTTGTTTCCCCGCGCTTGAAAACGGCTGACAGGGAAATCCGCCGCTAATGAGGGTAACGCTGTTTCGTCCTGTTTTTTCAAAAAATACCTCCTTTGTTAGAGTTGTAATATCACGAAATCGGGGCACGCGAGGCCACCGCTTTTCAAGTATGGAAGTCTGGAAATCCGCCCATTCACATTGGCAGACGGTTTTAAACCCCGCTGCTTCTGCGGCGAGGTCTATTCCGCCTATACCTGTAAACAGGCTTAAATGCGTTAAATCATTCATCTTTCTGTATTTCCTCCGGCTTCGTCGTCATATACGAATACAGCTTCAAGTCTTTCGGGAAACGGTCTACAAACGGAATGATTACATTTCCGTAAAATAAAAGTCCCTCGCCCTCGCCCGACTGCGTTACATACGATAATTGGTGAGGGGATATATTAAGCTGCTTCGCTAAAATCTGTCTGTCGCCGCCTGCCTGATTGAGCATATAGATAAAATCGGAATTTTCAAAAATATTCTCAATCTCTCTTGACGATAACAGGTCTTTGACATTCTGCGTTATGCCTGTCGGAATACCGCCCCATTTACGAAAGCGTTTCCAAATCTCAACCGAATATGCCGCCGTCTGTTCCTCCTTTAACAGTAAATGAAATTCGTCTACATAATACCGCGTCGCCTTATGCTCCGCGCGGTTAATTGTTACTCTGTTCCATACCTGATCCTGAACAATCAGCATACCCAGCTTTTTAAGCTGCTTGCCGAGCTCTTTAATGTCATAGCAGACAATACGGTTATTTACATTTACATTTGTACGGTGATTAAACACGTTTAATGAACCGTTTACATACAAATCAAGCGCCGACGCGATACGCTGCGCTTCCGGCTCCGGCATAGCTTTAAGCTCGTTATATAAATCTTCCAAAATCGGCATTTTAGACGGTTCGGGATTAGCGAGGTACGGACGGTATATATTTATAACCGCTCTGTCAATCACGCTTTTTTCAATCGGTTCAAGTCCGTTCTTGCCGCCGACAATAAGCTCACACAATGAAAGTATAAAATCTGATTTTAATTGTACGGGATTTTCGTCCTCGCTGTAATTGAGGTTAATGTCCATTGGATTGATATAATCGTGCGAGTTCGGGGAAATCCGTATAATCTGACCGTTAAGCCTTGACACAAGCGGCGCGTACTCCGCTTCCGGATCGCATATAATTATATCGTCCTGCGTTACAAGGAAAGCGTTAGCAATCTCTCTTTTCGCGCTGAATGATTTACCACTGCCGGGTGTGCCTAAAATTAAGCCATTCGGATTTTTGAGCTTCTTTCGGTCAACAAGTATCATATTATTTGATAATGCGTTTAAACCGTAATATAACGCTTCATCGCCGGCTTGAAAAAGCTCCTGCGTAGTAAAGGGTACAAAAATAGCGGTTGACGAGGTAGTCAATCCGCGTTGTATCTCTATTTGATTTAATCCGATAGGCACGCTTGACATTAGCGCCTGTTCCTGCTGGAAGTCAAGACGCTTTAATGCACAGTTATATTTTTGAGCGATACCCTGCGCCGCGAAAAACATATTATCAAGTTTTTGTTTGTTATCCGCCGTATTCATCACAAGAACAGTAACAAGGAACATTCTTTCATTTCTGCTCTGCAACTGCTCTAATAAATTCTTTGCTTCACCGCCGAATGTCGCAAGGTCTGACGGTATAATATCCATATCATAACCGCTTCTGACCGCCTTTTTCTGTTCCTCAATCTTCATCTTGTCAAGGTCGGTTATTTTCCGCTTGACCGTCTTTATAGCTTCCGACTGGTCGATAGACTTAATATGAATATTTACGCCTATTCCCATATCGAGGTCGAGGAAATCCGCAAGCATACGGTCTGTTAATTCAGGCGCGAGTATCTGTAAAAATGATACAGTTCCAATTCTGCCGCCCATTCCAAACGTGCGGCTGTCGCGGAAATCAAACGAGGTAGGCGCAATAAAATCCTTTGAGGAAAGCCCCGTCTTATGTACCAAATCCCAATGAAAGCCGAATTTGTCTTTTTCGCCCTCATTGAAAGTACAGTGTAAAAGCTCTAAACGCTCTAATCCGTTAAGCGGTCTTGCCTGTACGCCAAGAGCCTTGAAGTTGCCGAGTATATCTGTTTCGATACGCTCTAACTTCTGCTTAGCCGCCTTTAAGTTATCCGCTTCAATTCCGAATGTGATAAATTTGCGCTTTATAATACCGTTGTTTCCGCGCGACAACTGATTTTTGAGCATACCCATATACTCAATGCGTATGTCATTAAAATTGTCTGCCTGTTCGGGAATATGTACGGCTTTTTCATACTCCGCCATATCGACAGTCTGATTGAGGAAAGAAAACTGTACAGAAATTGACTGGTCGAAATAGTTAAGAAAATCGCAGTAGTTTTCAAATATCTCGTTTTTATCCTCATTCCTTGCAAGCTGATAATTTATATCGAAAAACTGAATTGTTTTTGTAAAATAATTATCCTTGACTTTACATATCCCGTCCGGGTACATTTCCTTATATGGAATAGTCTGCTGTGCTGACGCTGCGCGCCTGCCCTGCATTTGCGCTTTTCTGATAGCTGCCGCAATAGCCTTTTTCTGTCGTGCTGAAAGCGGCTTATTCGCTGATATTATGTGCTTTTTCTTTTGTTTTGGTCTTGTGTTTGTATTCTGCTTCGGCAATTATTTTGACCTCCTTATCAAGTTTAATTTGGTTCATAATTGCCGAATACATATTATTTGTTTTATACGGTCTGACTCTCGGCGTCAAAAATCTTGACCGTATATAATTTCTTAAAATCTTTTCTGCCGGCTGTCCGTCCTTTTCGTACATAGCGAGGAAGAAGAACGGCAAGGCCGCGATTACAAGCGTCATAACCGCGCCGGTTGTGCCAAGCGCGCCGCGCGTAAGAAAGTATGTCGGAACAGCGACAGCGGCCGCAAGTCCAAAGCATATAAGCTGACGCTTCGTAAGGTTAAAAGCTACCTTTGTTTTTACGGTAGTTAAATCTTTTGGTACGGGAACATAAGGAATAAAAATTCCCCCTTTCATTTTTTTATTTTTAATGTGCGTTAAATATTGACTTTGACAGATTACCTGTCTTGAACAGGGAAAAGCATAGTACAACCGTATATGCCGCAATCGTAAATATGGTAGTATGCAGATTATTGGTTACAACAAAACCGTTTACCAACGCCGCATAAATGCCTACGCATACCATAATGAAAAATCCCTGAAAGCCTAATGCCACAAGTCCGCGCAAATAGTTATTTCCCATTTGCCCCCATTCGCGATTAGTCATTGTCGCAAACGGGATAGCTCCAACCGAGCAATATAAATAAATCTCTATCATACGTCCGAATATTACGACGGTAATACAAACGGATAGAATTTTCATACATAAACTAACAAGCGAGGTTTCCAAAACTAATAGGAACAGTTCGCCCATTCCCATAGCTTCAAGAGTAGTTCGTATGTCGGCAAGCGCGGAAGATATATCAATGTTCGTGTTCGCACCGATTACCCCCGCGCTGTTCGTTACAATATGCTGCGCAACGTCAAATACCGCCATAGTAATGTCAAAGGTGTGGGTAACAATATAAATTGCTACCCCAGCCTTTAAGAAATATTTGAAGAACATAAACGTGTCTATATCGTGCATATTGTTCTTTTCCGTAATCATAGTTATTAGCTCATAGCATAAGACAAAGGCTATAATAAGCCCCGCAATCGGCAGAATAACCGTCTGAGAAATATTCTGTATCAAAGAAAATATGCTTGCGTTCCAGCCCTGCGGCGTCTGTCCGACGTCCGCCGCAATCGTGGCGACTTTCTCGTTTACGTCATTAAACATTGTTGATAAACTACCCTCAATAAGCGAAATCAGAAAATCGCAAATCGCTTGTGTAATTTTATCAATTATTGAGTTCATCAGCTAAACAGCCCTGAGAGCAAGGGAACAAGTGTAGTTCCAATCAGCACGACGCCGCCGCCCGCCATAAGCTGTTTTATCCCCAATTAGGTGTAAAACTCTGCTCGATGGCGGGCGGCGGCGTACAAAAAATCTATATGGTGTTTTTAAGAGAACCGTCCCGGCGGGACAGGTCAGGCAGT
>OJSE01003180.1_pt1 | contig 15352 bp, 16 predicted proteins | sample 1599351 | NCBI WGS metagenome assembly OJSE01 (sample SAMN04168656, study PRJEB22393) | human gut metagenome | biome: human gut microbiome; feature: stool | host: Homo sapiens | collected 2014-03-17 | reverse complement strand
CGGGCGGATTCGGGACTTTAACCCGTTAGAAACGTGCGCCGCTAGGCGCACACACTTAAAAAGCCATTCCTATATCCAAAATGATATAGAAATGGCTCTTCCAAAATTCCTAAATTTAATTTGCTGAATAGACTCCTGTTATTCCGCGCTCTGTTTTCGATACTGTACCGGAGTCATGTCATATGCCTTTTTGAACAGGCGGTTAAAGTGCTCCACATTCTCGTAACCAACGTTGGCTGCAATGGTCTCCACCGTCTGATTGGTCTCCTTTAAGAGCATTCTTGCTTTTTTCATGCGCTCTTCAAATTCACCACGATACTTGGAGCCTGCAATCATCCCCGGAAGATCCAGCACCATGATCCGCTTATCTTTCATGCTTTCCGGAACAATTCCTTCCGCGATCTGTCTTGCAAGTCCTTCCACGATTGCTGTCTTACCGACTCCCGGCTCTCCCACAAGGCACGGATTATTCTTGGTCCGTCTGCTCAGGATCTCCATGATACGTGCAATTTCTTTTTCACGTCCAATAACCGGATCCAGCTTTCCTTCTCTTGCTTCCTGTGTCAGATCCGTACTGTACTGGTCTATAATTCCGCCAACAGTTTCCCCATCCTTCTGATTTTCCATATACTCTTTCGGATCGATTCCCGCCGCAAGCAGAAGATCCTGAAAAAGTTTTTGAATATTTACATTCAGGGTCATCAACATACGGGTAGCCACACAATCTCCATCTTTGAGCATTGTAAGCAGAAGATGTTCGGTTCCGACTTTTTCAGATGCAAGCTGCGCTGCCTCATTCTGGCTTTCTTCCAGAATATATCGAAGTCTCGGACTGTACTCCAGATGCTTTCTTTCCTTCTTAGCTGCCTCAGGAGCAGATACAAGGATATCCATTGCTTTTTCCATCTGTTCTTCATCGACTTTATTCTTATCAAGCACCTGCCCTGCAACTCCGGTAAAAACCCTCTTAAGCCCGAAAAGAAGATGTTCTGTCCCAACATATGGATGCTTCAGTTCGGCTGCAATCTTCCGTGCCATATTCAGCGCTTCCTGCGCCTGCCTTGTATATTGCTTTTCTGCCATATAATTTTAGTCTCCTTTTTTCAATCTATCTCTGTTCATAATCTGCATAGATCTCGTCTACCAGTTCATGAACTTCTTCTTTCGTAATGTTTTTGCAACTTCCTTTTGCCAGAAGTACCCGAAGCTGCTCTTTCAGATCCTGCAAAGCTTCCAGCTTATCTTCATCAATACAGATCACCGCACCTCTTCGTCTGTCAAGCTGAAGAAAACCTTCCTGCCGCAGGACATTGTATGCCTTATTCACTGTATGCATATTGATTCCGATATTATCTGCCAGCTGTCTCACAGACGGCAAAGTATCTCCTTCATGAATCGTCGAAGTGGCAATTCCCATAATGATCTGATTCCTGAGCTGTATATAAATCGCCTCATCACTGTTAAAATCAATTTCAATCAGCATAAAACGCACTCCTTTTTTCTATTGTACCGGCATCGCCATTGTTATATTTATGTTAGCACAGACGACACTTTTTGTAAAGGAAACAGTATGTAAAAAAGCACTACCTCTTCTTACTCACACTTTTTTGTGCTTTCCGTTTCAGAAGTAATGCTTTTCATTTCTTATTTCCGATTTCTTTCTCTCACGTTCAAACCTCTTCAACCTAAAATTTTCTTCAGATCCTCATCTACTGTACTGATTGGGGTAATCTGATACTCTTGTACCAGGTAATTCAGAACATTCGGTGACACAAACGCCGGAAGCGTCGGACCCAGGTAAATATTTTTGATTCCGAGCGCCAGAAGTGTCAGCAGAATCGCAACCGCTTTCTGTTCATACCATGACAGGATCATAGACAGTGGAAGTTCATTTACCTCACACTCAAACGCTTCTGCAAGAGCAATTGCAACTTTAATCGCACTGTACGCATCATTACACTGTCCCATATCCAAAATTCTTGGAATCCCCTCAATTTCTCCGAGCCTCAGATCATTCAATCTGTATTTTCCACATGCCAGCGTCAGGATGATCGTATCCATCGGTGTCTTTTTCGCAAATTCCGTATAGTAGCTCCGGCCTGGTGCTGCGCCATCACAGCCTCCGATCAGAAAGAAATGCCTGATTTTCCCCTGCTTTACCAAATCCACGATCTTTCCTGCATTTTCCAGAACTGCGTTATGTGCAAATCCGGTCATCACGGTTGTTCCTCCATTAATCCCTGTCATCGGATGATCTTCCGGATATCCACCGCATTTCAATGCTTTTGCAATAACCGGCGTAAAATCTTTGTCCGCACCAATATGAACCATCTCCGGATAAGACACCACCGAAGTTGTAAACACCCGGTCTGCATAGCTCTGTCTGACCGGCATCAGACAATTTGTCGTAAATAAAATTGGCGCAGGAATATTATGGAACTCAAATTGCTGACTCTGCCAGGCCGTTCCGAAATTGCCTTTCAAATGCGGATATTCCTTTAATTTTGGATATCCGTGTGCCGGAAGCATTTCACTGTGCGTATAAATATTGATGCCTTTATCTTTGGTCTGCTCCAGAAGCAGCTTCATATCATGCAGATCATGACCACTGACTACAATAAACGGTCCCTTTTCTATCGTAAGCGGAACTTCTGTCGGAATTGGATCTCCATAGCTTTCCGTGTTTGCTTTATCCAGAAGTTCCATGCAGCGCAGGTTGATTTTACCTGTTTCTATGACTACCGGAAGCAGTTCTTCCATCCCTTTTTCTTCTCCCAGAATCCTCATTCCCTTATAAAAGAAATTCATAATCTCCGCATCCACATATCCCAGTGCCCATGCATGATAAGCATATGCTGCAGTCCCTCGTAAGCCAAACAAGATCAATGACTTTAACGAACGGATATCTTCCGGTGCCTCCCAGATCTTCTGTACATTATAAGCATCTTTTCCTGGTTTTCTGTTTTCTGCTTCTTCTCTGATCTCATCTGACAGTTTTTTCACTGTATCACTGTTGAAATTTACATTTGTAATCGTGGTAAACAGACCTTTTAACATCAGTTCATCCGAAGATCTGCTTCTTTCATTTTCTGCAACTGCCCTTGCCAGCCGGATCAGTTCACCAGTCAGTTCATCTTGAAGATTTGCTGTATCCGACTTTTTCCCACATACACCTGTATGTCCTTCGCAGCCCGTGTTATGAGCGGTCTGCTGGCATTGAAAACAAAACATTTCCTCCATTTCTTTTTCCTCCATGTTTTTTTAATAGCATGTCAAAATATAGAAAATCTATACCGGAAGAACATTTTTCTTTATTATTCAAATAATATTTTTCAAACATCCAGACTATGGTTCGCAAACTAAAAAAGGATGGCCCACAGACTTTCATCTGCAAGCTATCCTTTTCTGCACGATTCTATTTCAGATTTTTTATTCTACGATGAGTCCTTCTTTTTCAATCACATCGATTACCTGAGTCACATACTTTTCGCAAAGCTCGTCCGTCGCCGCTTCAACCATGACACGGATTACCGGTTCCGTTCCACTTTCACGGACAAGGATTCTTCCGTCATCTCCAAGTGCTTCTGCAACTGCATCGACTGCTTTGACCACTTCCGGATTCTCCCTTGCTGTCTTCTTATCTGCCACACGCACATTTTTCAGAAGCTGTGGATAGATCTTCACTTCTTCTGTCAGCTGTCCGAGGGACTGTTTGGTCTCCATGATAACTTCCATCAGCATCAGAGAAGTCAGAATACCATCTCCTGTCGTTGCATGCTTACTGAAAATAATATGTCCGGACTGTTCACCGCCCAGCATGAATCCATTCTTGACCATGTTCTCATAGACATATTTGTCGCCGACCTGTGTCTTTTCGTACTTCATGCCAATCTTGTCGCATGCTTTATAAAGTCCAAGATTCGACATGATAGTAGTAACGATGGTATCGTCTTTTAACTGACCATGTTCTTTCATATATTTGCCACACACATAAAGGATCAGATCCCCGTCAACAACATTTCCATTCTCATCAACAGCGATGCAGCGGTCCGCATCTCCATCGTATGCAAATCCGACATCCAGACCATTTTCTTTTACATATTCCTGGAGCACGTTAATATGTGTAGAACCACAATTTGTGTTGATATTGGTTCCATCCGGCTCATTATTGATCACATAAGTTTTTGCTCCAAGTGCATCAAATACGCTTTTGGCAATACTTGATGAACTTCCGTTGGAACAATCCAGTCCGACTTTCACCTCTTTAAAAGAACGGGTTGCCAGACTGATCAAATGTCCGATATAACGGTTTCTTCCTGCTGCATAATCTACGGTTCTTCCGATCGCCTCTTTTTTAGCAAGCGGAATTTCTCCGGATTCCCCATCAATATAAGCTTCCACTTTGGCTTCTACTTCTGCTTCCAGCTTCTGACCTTTACTGTTGATCACTTTGATTCCATTATCATAGTACGGGTTATGGCTTGCAGAAATCATGATTCCGCAGTCAAAATCTTCGGTTCTTACCACGTAAGACACGCTTGGAGTTGTCGTCACATGAAGAAGATATGCATCTGCTCCTGACGCAGTAAGTCCTGCCGCCAGTGCATATTCAAACATATAGCTGCTTCTTCTGGTATCTTTACCGATCACGATTCTTGCCTTGTGTTCCTGTCCGTAATACCAGCCAAGATAACGTCCTACCTTAAACGCATGCTCTACCGTCAGTACTACATTGGCTTCTCCACGGAATCCATCTGTTCCGAAATATTTACCCATAATTATTATCTCTCCTCCGGCTTAAAGCCTTTCTTTATTCTGCAAATCTTGCTGTCTGTTCCCGGATCAACTGCTGATCTTCAAAATAGTTGATCTTCATCGCATCTTTTACTTCTTTTAAAGTCTGTGCTGCCACTTTTTCAGCTTCAATACTTCCTTTATGAAGGATCTCGTAGATCTCCGGAATCTTCTTCTCCAGTTCTTTTCTTCTTGCACGGATCGGTGCAAGCTCTTCCTGCATAACCGCATTCAGGAACTTCTTAACCTTAACGTCACCAAGTCCACCACGTCTGTAATGATCCTTCAATTCATCCAGATTCTTATAATCCGGCAGATATTTTTCAAAATGTTCATCTGTACAGAATGCATCCAGATAAGTGAAAACGGAATTCCCTTCTACCTGTCCCGGATCAGATACCTTCAAATGATTCGGATCTGTATACATTCCCATGATCTTCTGTCTTACTTCTTCCTCGGAATCAGACAGATAAATACAGTTACCAAGGGATTTACTCATCTTTGCTTTTCCATCCGTTCCAGGAAGACGGCAACAGCTTTCGTTCTCCGGAATCAGCGCTTTCGGCATAACCAATGCTTCTCCATATACACTGTTGAATTTGTGTACGATCTCACGGCACTGTTCAATCATCGGAAGCTGATCCTCACCTACCGGTACAGTCGTTGCCTTAAACGCTGTGATATCTGCTGCCTGGCTGATCGGATAAGTAAAGAATCCTACCGGAATACTTGCTTCAAAATTACGCATCTGGATCTCCGATTTAACCGTTGGGTTTCTCTGAAGACGGGATACCGTAACCAGATTCATATAATAAAAAGAAAGTTCTGTCAGTTCCGGTACCTGTGACTGGATGAAAATCGTGGATTTCTCCGGATCCAGTCCGCATGACAGATAATCCAGTGCAACCTCAATAATATTCTGACGTACCTTTTCCGGGTTATCTGCATTATCAGTCAGTGCCTGTGCATCTGCGATCATGATAAAGATCTTGTCGTATTCTCCGGAATTCTGCAGTTCTACTCTTCGCTTTAAGGATCCAACATAATGTCCGACATGAAGCCGTCCGGTTGGTCTGTCACCTGTTAAAATAATTTTCTCCATTGTTTTTATGTTCCTCTCTGTCGTATTATTCCTGTCTTTTCTTTATTCTTCTTTTTCCGTATCCTCAGCCGGAAGCTCAGATGTACAGTATGCACATCTGGTTGCCGCGATCGGGATTTCTGACATGCAGTACGGGCAGATCTTCGTAGCCGGTGCTGCCGGTGCTTCTTCCTCCTTCTTAAGCAGCTTTTCTGTTCTTGAAGCAAGATTGTTCATCACATTTACAAAACAAAAAATAACAAGTGCCATCAGAAGAAAGTTGATCACCGCTGTAATAAAATTGCCATATTTGATCGTGTCATTCTCACCAGATCCGATCCGGATCACCCAGTTGGAAAAATTGACCCCACCAGTCAGAAGACTGATCACCGGCATGATCATATCATTTACAAGAGAATTCACAATCGACTGGAATGCACCACCAATAATAACGCCGACTGCAAGATCCATTACATTTCCCCTTGCAATAAACTCTTTGAATTCTGCAATAAATCCTTTTTTAGCCATCTCAAATCCACTTCTTTCGTTCCTTTTAGGCTTCTGCGGCATATAAGGATATTGTACTACATTCCAAACAGGATTTCCACTATAATTCCGCACACTACACTGATTCCGTAAAGTGTTGCGACGATCATCACATTCTTCTTCCAACTATGGTTCGTCTTAAAAAGCACGATCAGTCCGATTCCGGCACATGACAAAAGTCCGGCAAACATACTGCCGACATTTAAGACTCCCTCAAGATAAAATTTCGTAATTGTAATAGAAGCTGCGCAGTTCGGAATCAGGCCGACAAGACCAGCCAGAAAAATTCCGGCAATTGGATAATGCGTCACCACGTTCATGACCTCTTCCATTCCAATCAACTCCACAACTGCATTTAACACAAAAGAAATTACATATATAAATACCAGAATCTGTACCGAATGGATGAGTGCTGATTTTACAATGCTTCCTTCTTCACAGTGACAGTGGTCATGCTCACAGATATCATGAATGTGCAGCCCTCTCTGGTATCCTTTGCCTAGCACCCGCACTCCGATATCAACCAGAATCCCTGCAACAATACCAACGATAATCTTTCCGATTAAAATTGCCATGATCTTACGGATATCCGCCTGCTCTGAGATCAGGATCGGAAGCATCTCATCTGATGTAGACAGAAAAACAGCGATCATCGTTCCAACTGTGATAACTCCGCCGGAATACAGATTTGCTGCTGCTGCCGAAAATCCGCACTGCGGAACAACGCCCAGGATCCCACCGATCACAGGTCCTTTTTTCCCTGCTCCAAGAAGCATCCGCACCGTCTTCTGACCGGCTTTATTCTCCAGATATTCCATCGCAAGGTATGTCAGAAAAAGGAAAGGTATCAGTTTCACAGTGTCAATTGTTGTATCTTTTAGTATATCTATAAACAGTTCCATCTTGTATCTCCCTTCTTGGTTTCACTATTCTAATCCGTTTTGTCATTTTACACTGTCACTGGCAAAAATGCAAGTAGAATAAATTAGTGTGGCAAAGCAACAGAAATAAATGGGATAAATTCAAGTTGTGCAAACCATTCCGATGAACCTCTTAGGGCGAAAATCGTGTTCAGCAGAGGCTTCCACGATTTTTGAGTTTCATCTCCATTGCACAAAATAGAATTTATCCCATTTATTTCTGCTGCTTTGCCCTTCTACTTTATTGGTGGGAACCAGACCAGTAGCCCCGGTACGTTTTCTATAGCAATAAGAAAGAATGTGCCTCGGCACATTCTCGCGCCGAGCGCGGTCGCTTGCGACATTCTTCATCTTCGTGCGAGTGCGCATCTCCGGCACGCAGTGCCTTTTTTTCATAGGAAGTTCCTTCGGAATTTCCTATGAAAAAAAAAGCGCCACTGTCTGCACTTCGCAGTCCAATGGCACTTCCACATATCTTTTATAATTCAATTTCCACTTTTCGCCCGGTCCGGTGATACTGATGGTATCGCACCCCGGCACAGTCAAACATCATTTTAGATGCTTTTACAGAAGTTGTATCTGCATACTTGTCTGAATCATAGATTACTTCTTTGATTCCACTCTGAATGATCGCTTTTGCGCATTCATTGCACGGAAAAAGCGATACATAAAGTTTGGCTCCTTCAAGACTTCCTCCACTGTAATTCAAGATTGCATTCAGTTCACTGTGTACGGTGTACACATACTTTGTCTTCAGCGGATCCTCACCTTCCCGTTCCCACGGAAATTCATCATCCGAACAGCCTCGTGGCAGACCGTTGTATCCCATTGACAGAATTTTGTTATCTGCACTTACGATACAGCATCCCACCTGGGTATTCGGATCTTTTGACCGTCTTCCCGAGAGAATGGCAACTCCCATAAAATATTCATCCCAGGAAATATAATCCTGTCTTTTTCCACTCATAATCGGTTCCTCTATTTTGTTCCGAAAATACGGTCTCCGGCATCTCCGAGTCCCGGAACAATATATCCATGTTCATTTAACTTTTCATCCAATGCTCCAATATACACTTCAACATCCGGATGAGCTTCCTGAAGCTTCTTTACTCCTTCCGGTGCTGCAATAATACACATAAAACGGATATTTTTTACGCCTCTGTTCTTCAGCATCTGGATCGCTGCGATACAGGATCCTCCCGTAGCAAGCATCGGATCTACTACAAATACTTCTCTTTCTTCACAGTCAGCCGGAAGTTTGCAGTAGTATTCTACCGGTTCAAGAGTTTCCGGATCACGGAACAGACCGATATGACCTACCTTTGCAGCCGGAATCATCGCAAGCATACCTTCTACCATTCCAAGTCCTGCTCTCAGGATCGGAACAACAGCAAGCTTCTTTCCCGCAAGCTCTTTTGCTGTCATCTTGCAGATCGGTGTCTGGATCTCGACATCCTGTAATTTCAGATCTCTGGTTGCCTCATAGCACATCAGCATTGCGATCTCACCGATCATCATTCTGAAATCCTTTGAACCTGTTTCCTCTCTTCTGATAATCCCGATTTTGTGCTGAATCAGCGGATGATCCATTACGTGTACATTTGACATTTGTTTTTTGCCTCCTCGTTTAACTTATTGGCAAGTTTTTTGACATACCCCTGGATCAGCTCATACATCTGCTCATACTGTTCCTGTGTCTGACCATATACAGACGGAATCTCTTTGCTTCCATTTACAAATTCACATAGTGTATAAACCTGTCCTTTTCCCGGATAATCATTCTGTATCTTTTGTTTGATACTGTCCTGCATTGCCAGAACAAGCGTATCTTCCCCAAATTCCTCTTCTGATAATGCAACAGTCTCATATCCTTCTGTCTCAATATGATGTCTCGCCAGAAGTTCTTCTGCTCTCGGATTCAGTGGCTCCGGGAAGAGAACCACAAGTCCTCTCGCACACACCTCGTATTCCTGGAAAAGCGGCTGCTTTTTCAGAATTGCTGCTGCGATCGGAGCACGACAGTTCGCGCTGTTGCTCACAAATACAATCCTGCGGTAATCCTGAAGCTTCGTGATCTCAGATGCCTGCAGTACATGATGTCCTGCTGCTTTGCCCAGCCGGTTCATGATCGCAGTTCCGATACCTGCCTCCGGAAATGCTTCACTATAAATGTAATCAACTTCCTCTTCATCAAATTCACGTAGAACTTTATAAAGGTTTCTCGCAACCGTCTTTTCATTCACACGGGAACCTATGCATTTTACTACACCGGTCGTATACTGATCAACCGATTCATTAGACGCAATGATCCCCACCTTATATCCAAGTCTTACCTGCTCGTAAGCAATCTGCTTGATCGCCCGAACAGCCTCTTCAGGCTCTCCGTCGACAATGATCATCTCTGCCTTCGGCGCGTAGTGACGGTACTTCATTCCCGGTGCTTTCGGTGCTTTTGTGCTGTTCTCTGAAATCAAAGTTTCATCCACAGCCACCTCACCGATCACTTCACTTAACATCTCTTTTGTGATTGCTCCCGGTCTCAGGATCATCGGTGGAGTCACCGTCATATCCAGAATCGTAGACTCTACTCCGATATCTACACTTCCTCCATCCAGGATCATCTCGATCTTGCCACTTAAATCCTCTGCCACATGCTGTGCTGTCGTCGGGCTCGGCCTTCCGGATGTGTTGGCACTTGGTGCTGATACATATCCGCCTCCTGCAAGGATCAGCTCACGGGCAATCTCATCATCCGGCATACGCACAGCGACCGTTTCCAGACCACCGGTTGTTCCCAGCGGAACTTTTTCGTTCTTATTGAAAATCATCGTAAGTGGCCCTGGCCAGAAATGTGCCGCGATCTCATCTACAATAAGTGGTACAGATTCAACGATCGCACCCAGATCCTCCAGTCTCGCAATATGGACGATAAGCGGGTTGTCTGACGGGCGTCCTTTTGCTGCATAGGTCTTTTTCGCTGCCTCCTCATCAAGCGCATTTGCCCCCAGTCCGTAGACTGTCTCTGTCGGAAATGCCACCAGACCGCCGTTCTTCAGGATTGAACCGGCTTCTTCCATAATCACCTGATCTATTTGGTTTCTGTCTATTTTTTTTATTATTGTTTCCATGTGTTTCATTATAGCATTATCCACATGGCATGGCAATTTTAATTTCCATACTCGTTCAGGTATTCCAGACATTTTGCGATTCCTTTTGCAACAGCTTCTGCAACCTGCTCCTGATATTCTTCTCCCGACAATTTTTCTGCCTCTTCCGGATTAGTCAGAAAGCCGCATTCCACGATCACCGTAGGCACTTTTGTCCGCCTCAGAAGATAATAGGTCTCATTTGCTTTTGCCTGCCTGTGATTTTCCGGATCAATCTCCTGCAAACTTTCCTGCAGGATCTTCGCAACAGCCTCTCCTTCCCGGGAATGGCTGTAATAAAACACCTGCGCTCCATGAATTTCCGGGTCTTCATAGCTGTTCTGATGGATACTCACTGTAAGGACAGGTTTCGTCTCGTTGATCATCTTCACTCTTGCCTGCATATCTTCTGTCTTTTTACTTCCGTCTCCTGTTGTTCCAAGCCCTTTATCCTCTTTTCTTGTAAGCTCTGCTGTTATCTTTTCCTTTTCCAGACATTTTTTCACTTTCTCAGTAATTGCCAGATTGATATCCTTTTCCAGAAGGTTATTCAGCCCGATTTTTCCCGGATCACTTCCCCCGTGTCCGGCATCCAGGATTACCTGAGCCTGCTTTGCCTCCACCTGATCCGCCTCGGTATACCTGCTTAATGTATAGCTGCCATAAATACATCCCGTCAGTAAAATAAGAGCCAGAATCCACTTTATTTTGCTCTTGAAAATAGTTTTCCCCCTTTTTACTATTTCACTGATTTTTTTATTCAAAAAAGAGCCTCCTGCATATATTTTTACAAATATATGCGTGGAAAGCTCTTTTCTATACCTTTCTCATTATGTAATCAGTTTACATATTTCTGAATCAGATCCCAGATATCGGAAGTCTCAAATCCAAGTTTCCATGCCGCCGTTCCTGCCAGATTATTGTCTTTCATAAGTCCGAGTTTGACTTCAAGTGAAGAAGCATCCTCCAGCCAGATCCTGTAGGTTGAATCGTTATCTCCCTGCCACTCTGCATAGTTCTGCTTCGCCGTATCATCCCATGTCACAGTTGCTCCGGCTTCGCTTACCCGCTGTGCCGCTTCTTCCATGCCAAGTGCTTCGCTGGTAACTTTCATTGAATAGTTTTCAGCCTCGGTTCCCTGATCTTCCGCACGCTCTTCGTCCGTCTTCGGTGTCTCATTCCACAGCCTTGTATAGAATGGCACTGCATTGATCACCTTATCTGCCGGTACATCCCGCAGGGTTTCTTCAATTCCCTCTTTTACATAATTGTAAGATGCCACAGAACCTGCTTCATAGGAACCGGCAAAATGTTCATCATATCCCATAATGATCACATAATCTGCCATAACCCCCTGTTCTTCTCTGTGATAATGTGTGTTATAACCCTTCGGCACATAATTATCTACAGAAAGGACCAGATTGTTCACCCGGCACAGCACAGAAAGCTCCCGGATAAACTGAATGTAATGATCTCCGACATCCGTCGGTATCTGTTCAAAATCCACGTTAATTCCGTCAATTCCATTCTGAAGTGCTGCATTTACCAGCTGATTCTCCAGATTCTCCCTGCTTGAAGTATGACTGAGCAGCTCCATATCGTCTACATTCTGGTCGAAATTATCAACCAGCGCCCATACTTCCAGTCCACACTGATGTGCATACTCCACATAGTCTGTACTTGCAATGGAACTGATATTTCCGGAATTATCCGTTACACTGAACCATGTAGGGGAAATCGTATTGAGTCCTTTTGTAGCTGCAAGCGCATCTTCAATCCCTTCGTTGGCAGCTTCACTTGTGACCTGATGCCATACCAGATTGATCTTGTAATCTTTCTTGATTCCTGTATAATCCGGTTCCTCAAATTCTCTTGAGATTGTCTCTTTCTTGGCATCCTTCAGCTTTGACTTCTGAATATACCCGACAATTCCGGATTTTGTACAGACTTTTTTCCAGTCACTTACATCTTCAAGAACCGTAAGCCTATCTCCCTTTTTCACTTCTTCGAGCACCGGACTTTTTACACCTCCCAGAAGCCTTACCTGGGAATCATCCTTAACCTTTGCCGTCTGACGCTCTCCAAACTTACTGGTGATCACGACTCTTGCCGGATCTTTATAAACTTTGTAGTCAAAATTTGCATATTTCTGCAGGAAATCCAGTGCAATATATGCTGTATCTCCTTCTGTCTTTACAATTGTATAATCCTCACTGTTCACAGTATCTGAAACAGAATAATCCTTACTGTCTGCCGCTGCCTTTACCATATCTCTCGGCAGTGTATACAAAAGTATATGCTCATTGGAATCCCAGTAAAAACGATCGCTGATATAATCCTGTACAAAGTTATAAGACAGATATGCAGTTCCGCCTTCTGTAATTGCCTGAGCATCCAGTACCTCGTTGTTGATCGTTACACCCATCTGCGACTTTGCCGTAATTCCAAAATATTTATTCAAATCATAGGTTTCTTTTGTCGGCCCATACTTTATCCAGTATATTGTTCCACCGGCAAGCCCAATGACAACTATAAAGATCACCAGCAATGCAATACACACGTTTCTGACACGGCGACGTCTTTTTCTTGCTCTTCTCCGTCTCTGATAACCTACGCCCAGATCTTCGTATCTTGCAGCAGCTTTTCTTGCTGCCGCAGCTTTGCGTCTGCGCTCTCTTTCCCTTTGCTCATTGGTCATTCTTCTTTCGTCCACATGACACCTCCTGTTTGCAGCATATTTTCACAGCTTAACTAAGCTTGTAATATGCGCACACTTTAGGTTATTATACCACATATATCTGCCATTTGTACACATCTGAAAACTATTTCCATTCCCCACAGGTCATGTCCTGGCGAGGGGGCTCTGCTTTTTTCATTCCACCTGTGAATGGTCTGTTCCTATACTGTTAAAATCCAGTTCCCGGATCATTCCCTGTTCATCCAGAATATAATCCCGCATATAATTACTTTCTTCTTTTACCATATGCGCTGACACGATCTGAAGCGGACTTGCCGGAAAGCCATTCATCTGCATCCGGACACCGCTACGCTCATAATTTGTCAGTTCCGTAAATAAATCCTGATACTTTTTCTCTTGCTCGTCCATATTTCCCCCTTGAGTCAGACAGTTTTTACGGCAAAAAGCGACCATAAGGCAACACTTGTGATATATTACTTCTCCTGTGCTTTTTCCGATGACAAGAAAATGATCACTGTCCATACTTCGGTTCAATTGTTAGGTTCTGTTGATAAATCGTCTGATATGACCTGAATGTACTTGATTCTGTACGCTGTGTGCGAAATGCGTATGATAAATTCAAGATTTGTGCGATTGACTGGTCTGTCTTATTTTCCTGTAACGCCATTATAAGAAAGAGTTTATAAAAAAGCAAGCATTTTTTATTTTTTATTTTGTTTACATCGTTCCGTTTTTTGTTTATACTATTAGTAATTGTTCAGATAGATTTTTGATTGAATAGGAAGTGATACTTTATGAAGATAGAAAAGATAAATGATAATCAGATCCGCTGCACACTTACCCGTGATGATCTCGCCCAGAGACAGTTAAAGCTCAGCGAGCTTGCTTACGGCTCCGAGAAGGCAAAATCTTTATTCCGCGAGATGATGCAGCAGGCCGCTTCTGAATTTGGATTTGAAAGTGACAATCTGCCACTGATGATCGAAGCAATCCCGACCGCCGGTGATTCTATTGTTCTGAATATAACCAAAGTTGATGATCCGGATGAACTGGATACCCGTTTTTCCAGATTCACACCTACTCCTTCGGACGAAGCTGCTGATAAGCACAAATCCGTACTGGAACATCTGAAAAAACTTGACGGAGCCGAAGATTTTCTCGACATTCTCCGCCAGATGAAAGAAGCTGTATCCCAGCTCCCGGAGAACCCGGAAGCACTTGCCGATACTCCAGTCCAGGAACAGGCTCCTGCTTCAGAAGCCAAAGAAGCAGCTCCTGCTGAACCTTCTGTTCCACCGGTCCGGCTTTTCTCTTTCTCAAGACTTGACAGTGTGATTCATGCCAGTCATTTTTTAGTCGAGATGTATGATGGTCCGAACACACTTTACAAGGATGAGGCAGAGAACATGTACATCCTGACACTTGCACAGGGGGAGCATCCGTCTTCTGATTTTAACCGGATCTGTAATATGCTCTCCGAGTATGGTTCACCGGAACAGGGTGGTGGTATATCACTTGCATTTCTGGAAGAGCACTGTGATATGATCCTTGCTAAAAATGCAATACAGACTCTGACTTCATTTAAATAACAGACAAATACACAATTTTTAACTTGGCGAAAAAAGACGGGGACGGCAGATTAATGATCTGTCGTCCCCGTTAAATTATATCTTTTATTTATTCACGGTCTATGCTTCAGCTGCTAAGAGTGCGTTGATCTTTGCGATAAGAAGATCTGCATCAATTCCATGAACCATTGCTGCTTCTTCAAGAGACTCACCCTGTGAAGCCGGGCATCCAAGACAATGCATTCCAACTTCCATAAGAACCGGTGCTGTCTGTGGAGCTACCTGAAGCAATTCGCCAATTGTCATTGTTTTTGTTACTTCGACTGCCATCTTTCTTCCTCCTTTACTTTTCGTATCCTTTATTATAATACCATTTATCCCAAAAAACAACCTTAATATCCGACTGTATTGCTCGGATATTAAGGTTTCTTTGCTTTTGTAAAATATTTCCCCGTTTTCCACAAAAAACGTATGTTTTTATGTGGACAATGTGGATAACCCACGGATATTCAGCATTTTCGTATTTTTCAAATGCCTGCTTTCACTTGGCTTAACAGTGATAAGGAACTAATTTACTTATCAACTGTTAGCTGACGGTT
>OJSE01003170.1_pt1 | contig 15379 bp, 8 predicted proteins | sample 1599351 | NCBI WGS metagenome assembly OJSE01 (sample SAMN04168656, study PRJEB22393) | human gut metagenome | biome: human gut microbiome; feature: stool | host: Homo sapiens | collected 2014-03-17 | reverse complement strand
GACCACCGAGATCTACACTCTTTCCCTACACGACGCTCTTCCGATCTATACATTTTATAAGAACGTAAAAGGTGTTAAAACTTCTTTAAAGGTTGAAGGAAATAAGATTATTTATGAAGTAGATATTCAATATAGTCAAGATTATATGAAGGATTTAGTAGAAGCAGGGCTTGTAAGTACAAATGGTAGTTATAAAGATATTGATTATATATCTTTAAAAGATACAATAGAAAACCAAAAATCAGCAGGGTTAACTTGTAAAGAAAAATAAAGGCAAATGCCTTTATTTTCAAGGAAATCAACTCTTATTTAGATAACTTATATCTATTTAGGGGAGGAAAATAGAGGGAATATATAAGTTATCTATTTATATTATGAACAGATGTTTAAATTATATACAGGAGGAGATAAAATTTGAAAATTAGAGATATAGAAATTAAAAATCCTGTCATTATGGCACCAATGGCTGGAATTACTAATATGGCATTTCGTAAGATTGTAAAAGAGTTTGGAGCTGGACTTGTATATTCAGAAATGGTCAGTGATAAGGCAATCTGTTATGGAAATCAAAAGACAATAGAAATGTTACAAGTAGATGAAGGAGAGCATCCTGTTAGTATTCAATTGTTTGGTGGAGAAGTGGAAAGTATGGTACAAGCTGCCAAGTTTATTGATGAACATTCTAATTGTGATATTATTGATATTAATTGTGGATGTCCAGTGAATAAGGTTTTAAAAGCAAATGCTGGAAGTAAACTTCTTCAAAATCCTCAATTAATTTATGATATTGTCAGTAATATTGTTAAAAATGTAAGTAAACCTGTTACAGTTAAAATTAGAAGTGGTTTTGATCAAGAACATATTAATGCGGTAGAAGTAGCGAAATTAATTGAAAAAGCAGGAGCTAGTGCCATTGCTGTTCATGGTAGAACACGTTCACAAATGTATGAAGGTCATGCTGATTGGTCAATTATTAAAGCGGTTAAAGAAGCAGTTTCTATTCCTGTTATTGGAAATGGTGATATTAGAAGTGTAGAAGATGCTAGAAGAATGCTTGAAGAAACAGGCTGTGATGCAATTATGATTGGTCGTGCAGCACTTGGAAATCCTTGGCTTATTAAACAAGTTGTAGAAAGTTTAGAACATGGAACAGATATACCTGAACCAACTTATAAAGAAAAAATAGCATGGTGTTTAACACATGCTAAAAGATTGATGTCTATTGAACCTGAACGTATTGCGATATCACAAATGAGAGGGCATGCTCCTTGGTATATCAAAGGTTTAAAAAATTCGTCTGCTGTTAAAAATGAACTTTCAAAAGTAAATACGTATGAAGAATTAGAAAAGATTCTTAAAGATTATGAACAATTTTTAGATACGTTATAAAAGGATGTCACGACATCCTTTTATTCATTAATCAATAAGCGTATTATTTTATATAAATGAGGTTTAAATTCTTCTATTGGAAGTGGATGACTTTCAACAATAGAAGTAAAAACTGTAGAACTTACAAGTTCAATAATCATAAATAAAGTCATCTCAGGATATTCTAAAGGAATATCCTTTTCTTTTACTTCATTTACAAATAATTCCTTGATTCCTAATTCTTCACTATCTAATAAATCAGTTAATTTTTCACTATATAGTCCTAAAGATAAGTTCTTTTGAATAAACTTAAGAATGTTAGGTCTAACAATTAATTCATTAATAATAGAATCTATAATAAAAACAATCTTATCATCTAAACGATCAAATTGTTGTTGAGTAGCTTCCTTACATGCTTTAGAAAATAATTCATGAGATGTTTTAGCTAATAAAACATCTTGAAGTTCATATTTATCTTTAAAATACAAATAAAAAGTTCCTTTAGCAATTCCTGCTTCATGAACAATATCTTGAATAGATGTTTTTTTAATTCCCTTTTCAGTAAATAAATGTAAAGCAGTATTTAAAAGCTTACGTTCTTTTTCTTGTTTATTATCATTTATCTTTGATTTTATATCTTGAATTGCCATTTTAACACATCCTTTTAGAAATATTTTATGTTCTAAAATTTGAAAAGTCAAATAAAATATAAAAAAATGACTTTTAGTCACTTATATATTGACCAATGGTCATTTTAGTGCTAATATCATAACTGACCAAAGGTCATTTAGGAGGGTGAACTATGAAAAAGCTAGGAGAAGCAATTGGTAAATTTGTTGTAAAACATAGAATACTAATTGTTATTGCATCAATTCTTCTATGTATTCCATCATTATTTGGATACATCAATACAGATATCAATTATGATATTCTTGTTTATCTACCAGAAGATATTGATACAATGAAAGGACAAGATATATTAGCTAAGGATTTTGATATGGGATCTTTTGCAATGTGTATTGTCGAAAATATGTCATCAAAAGATGTCTTAGATTTAGAAGAAAAATATAAAGATATTGAAGGAGTTGTGAAAGTTGTATCAGCCAATGATATGATTGGAACAACAATTCCTAAAGAAATGTTACCAAGTGATGTAACAAAACAATTTAAAAAAGGTAATAGTGAATTGATGTTGGTTACTTTTAAAGATAGTACAGTAGCCATTGATGCAATTACGCAAATGAGAGAAATCACCAATGATAAAGTTGTTCGTATTGGTGGAATGTCAGCTTCTACTTTAGATACAAGTATTGTTGCTGATAGTGAAATTATTACTTATGTTATTGTTGCTGTTATTTTAGTTTTAATTGTTTTAATGGCATCGTTAAATAGTTATGTTGTTCCATTTCTATTATTAGGAAACATCGGACTAGCAATTCTTTATAATATGGGATCTAATATTTTCTTAGGTCAAATTTCATATATTACAAAGGCAATTGCTGCTGTTTTACAATTAGGAGTTACAACAGACTTTTCAATTTTCTTATATCATAAATATGAACAAGCAAAAACAAGAGTTAAAACAAATAATGAAGCGATGACACTTGCTATTGGAGATACACTTGTTTCTATTGCTGGAAGTTCACTTACAACGATTGCTGGATTTTTAGCTTTATGTACAATGCAACTTACATTAGGTTCAGATATTGGAATTGTTATGGCTAAAGGTGTCTTTATTGGTGTTCTTTCAACAGTTACGATCTTCCCAGCATTTTTATTAGTATTTGATAAACTTGTCTTTAAGACAAAACATAAACCAATTATTCCATCATTTAATGTAATTAAAAATTTTGTAATTAAACATTATAAAATTATTTTATTAGTCGCATTAGTTATTGCTTATCCAGCTTATTATGGAAATGCACATGTTAAAAGTTATTACAATCTAACAAAAGATTTACCACAGGATTTAAAGAGTTGTGTGGCTAATAGTGAATTAAGTGATGAATTTGATTTAGTTGCTTCGCAAGTTATTTTAGTAGATAAAGGTATTAAAGATAATGATTTAAATCAAATGGTTGATGAAATAGAAAATGTTGAATCTGTTAATCTTGTTTTATCACCATCACAGTTATCTGACTTAGCTATTCCTGATGAAATGATACCTGATGATGTTAAAGATATCTTTGAAAGTAATCGTTATAAAATGATATTTGTCAATTCAACAGAAGAAATTGCAACCAATAAATTAAATAAAGTCATTGATAAGATAGATCATATTATCAAAAAATATGATAAAAATGCTATAATGGCAGGGGAAGGTCCATGCATGAAGGATTTGGTTAATATAGCAGATGAAGACTTTAGAAATGTAAGTATTGCATCTATAGGAATTATTTTTATCATTATGTTATTTGTTTTAAAATCAGTTTCACTTCCAGTATTGTTAGTTTCTGGAATTGAACTTGCTATCTTTATTAATATGGCGATTAGTTATTATACAGGGGATGTTTTACCGTTTGTTGCCTCTATTGTTATTGGAACTATTCAACTTGGAGCAACAATTGATTATGCTATTTTACTTACAACAAAATATTTGGAAAATAGAAAAAATGGTATTGATAAGATTAAAGCAATGGATAATGCAATTAGTAATTCTGCAGGTTCAATCTTTGTTTCTGGAATGTCATTCTTTGCAGCAACATTTGGAGTAGGAATGATTTCTAAATTGAATATGATTGGATCATTATGTAATTTAATGTCTAGAGGAGCACTTATTTCAATGTTTATTGTTATTTGTGTTATACCAGCAATTTTACTTGTATTTGATAAAGTAATTATTCATACTTCTATCGGTTTTAAACAATTAAAAAATAAAGGAGAATGTTAACATGAAAAAAGCAAAATTAATCACTTCTTCAGCAGTTGTAATGACAATGGTCATGAGCTCAATTGTTCCTGCCTTTGCCTATTCAAAAGAAGAAACAGTTTATAGTAAGTTAAAAACAAATGGTTCAGAAAAAACAACAGTTGTTTCTGAACATCTTATCAATGATCAAAATGAAACATCATTAGATGATCAATCATCATTAAAAAATATTAAAAATGTTAATGGTAAAGAAACATTTAAACAAGATGGTTCTAGTTTGGTATGGCAAACAACAGATGGACAAGATATTTATTACCAAGGTAAAACAACAAATTCATTACCTGTTTCAATGAAAGTAACTTATAAATTGGATGGTAAGAAAACGAAGTTAAAAGATATGCTTGGTAAAAAGGGTAAAGTAGAAATTCAAATTGATTATACAAATAATGAAAAACAAACTGTTGATGGTAAAGAACTTTATGTTCCTTTTGTTGTTACAACAGGAACAATGTTACCAACAAAAACAGATTCTAATATTGAAGTTACAAATGGTAAAGTAATTAGTAATGGTTCTTCTAATATCATTATGGCAATTGCTGCTCCAGGATTATCAAAGAATTATGATAATAATGAAGAATTAGAAAAATTAAATTCTGTAACTATTAAATATGATACAACTAAATTTAAATTAAATAGTTTAATGTCAGTAGCAACACCATCATTATTATCTGAAACAGATATTAATTTTGATGATTTAAATGATGTTTATGATAGTGTAGATACATTAAATTCATCATTTGATCAAATTATTGCTGGTGGGCAAACATTACAATCAGGCTTAAAACAATATGCTTCTAAATATAGTGAATTTGATCAAGGTGTAGGATCTTTAAAAACAGGTGCAGCTTCTGCTCTTGTAGGATCACAAAAATTAACAACAGGTATTGAAACATTATATAATGGTTTAGTCACTTTAGATGGAAAAAGTGCAACTTTAGTTGCAGGAGCAAAACAAGTATTTAATACATTATTAACAACAACACAAACACAAATTAATAATCAATTGGCTACTACAGGAATGTCTATTGAATTAACAATTGATAATTATCAAACAGTTTTAAATGGTTTAATGGCAAAATTACCAGCAGAAAATCAACCATCAATCAAAACAGCTTTAGCACAATTAGATTCATATAACAAATTCTATCAAGGATTACAAAGTTATACAGATGGAGTTGCTCAATTAAAAGAAGGAGCACAAAGTGCTGTTGATGGTTCTAAACAATTAAGTGAAGGATTATCTTCATTAAGTGATGGATCTAATACTTTAGTACAAGCAAGTAGTCAATTAAAAACGGCATCAAATCAATTAGCTCAAGGTAGTGATGCTTTAGTTGATGGTTTAACTTTATTTAAAAGTAAAGGTTTAGATAAGATTTCTAGTGTTTTAAATGATACAGTGAAAAAAGATGTAGATACAACACAAAAACTTGTTGATTTAGCTAATGATTATAAAACATTTGCAGATAGTAAAGATGGTGTAGAAGCTAAAACTAAATTTATCATGATTATTGATTCAAAATCTAAGAAATAGAATTGGATTTCCAATTCTATTTTTTTACAAATTAAGATAAAAGGTTTGAAGATAAAACAATATTTTATTATTATGATAAGTAGTTAGAGAAAAACGTTGATTTCATGCGCTTTTTCTTAAGAAAAACACTTTACAAATAAAAAAAATAGTATAGAATACTTACCAAGGAGGAAGTAAAAACTGAGGTTTTGAAGTGAGAGAATATGAAAACAATGATCGAAGTACAATACCAAGAAAAGAATGTTAAAGATGGTGATTTAGATAAATACGTTAAAGAAACTTTAAAAGAACAAGGTGTAAAAACAACAGAAGTTGAAACTTTAAATATTTATTACTTACCTGAAACTGCTAAAGTTTTCTTTGTAGCAATTAAAAAAGATGGTTCTGAATTAAAAGGTGAATTAGATGTTAATGCTATGCCTGAATATCCAGAAGTTGTTAAAAAACCAGCTGCAAAAAAAGCGCCAGCTAAAAAAGCTCCTGCAGCAAAAGCACCAGCTAAAGCTGTAGCTGCTAAAGAAGCTAAACCAGTTGTTAAAAAAGCAACAACTGCTAAAAAAACTACTAAAAAATAATAGAGGAGAACCGAGAGGTTCTTTTTTTATGCTTTAAATGTATGATAGATGATAGTTAATAAGTATTTGAAGATTTATATAGATGATTTAAAATATAAGCAAAAGGGGGGGATCATATAATGGAATATGTTACATTAAATAATGGTTTAAAAATGCCAATGGTAGGTTTTGGTGTTTTTAGAGTACCAGATAAAAAAGAATGTGAAGAATCAGTTTATCAAGCAATTAAAGCGGGATATCGTTTAATTGATACAGCTGCTGCTTATTATAATGAAGATGCTGTAGGAGCTGCTGTAAAAAGAGCAATTGCTGATGGTCTTTGTACAAGAGAAGATTTGTTTATTACTTCTAAATTATGGGTACAAGATATGATGGATTACGAAAGTGCCCAAAAAGGAATTGAAGCTTCTTTAGAAAAAAGTGGTTTAGAATATTTTGATTTATATTTATTACATCAAGCTTGTGGTGATTATTTTAGTGCATGGAGAGCTATGGAAGATGCGTATAAAAAAGGTCTCTTAAAAGCAATCGGTGTTTCTAACTTCTATCCAAATATTCTTACAAACTTCTGTGAAATCGTTAAAGTAAAACCAGTAGTCAATCAAGTAGAACTTCATCCATATTACACACAAGAAAAAGCTCTAGAAACAATGAAATATTATAATGTTGTTCCTGAAGCATGGGCACCACTAGGTGGAGGAAGATATAATCCATTTGAAGATGAAATGTTAAAAGGAATTGCAGCTAAATATAATAAGTCTGTAGGACAAGTAATACTTAGATGGGATATCCAAAGAGGAGTCGTTGTTATACCAAAATCAACACATGTAGAAAGAATTAAAGAAAATATAGATATTTTTGATTTTGAATTAAATGAAGAAGAAATGAAACAAATCTCATCATTAGAAATCGATATTCGGGATCAAGAGCAAAACATTTTGAACCTGATTTTGTAAGAATGGTATTAAATAATAAGATTCATGATTAATGCACTCAGGTGCATTTTTCATTATTAAAACTAATTTTATCGCTTATATTGACAATAAATTTGAATTAAGTTAAGATAACGAAGTAGAAATAAAGGCAATGAATAGACAAGTAATAATAGTCCTTCATTCAAAGAGAGTCTTGGTTGGTGGAAAAGATAATGAAACTATTATGAATAAAGACTAGGAGCTGCATCTTGGATGTTTTGATAGGATGACGTAAGCCACGTTATAGGCAAGACTATTAATAGATAGTTATTGAGGTTAATAGGGTGACCTATTAATGAATTTGGGTGGTAACACGATTTAGCTCTCGTCCCATGGGATGGAGAGTTTTTTATATTTTAGGAGGATATTATGGAAGAAAGAAAGTTTAGTGAACAAGAACTTGTTCGTAGAGAAAAGATGCAAGAACTTATTGACAAAGGGATTGATCCTTTTGGTCAAAGATTTGATGTAACAGCTTATTCAAAAGGTATTAAAGAACAATATGGTGATAAAACACATGAAGAATTAGAAGAAATGGCTGTAGAAGTAGCTGTAGCTGGTAGAATTATGACTAAACGTCGTAAAGGTAAAGTATGTTTCATGCATATTCAAGATAGAGATGGACAAATCCAATTATATGTAAGAAAAGATACTATTGGTGAAGATGCTTATGAAATCGTTAAAAAAGGTGATATTGGAGATATCATTGGGGTTAAAGGAACAGTATTTATGACAAATACTGGAGAATGTTCAATTAAAGTAAGTGAATATACTCACTTAACTAAAGCATTACGTCCTTTACCAGAAAAATTCCATGGTTTAAGTGATATTGAAGAAAGATATAGAAGAAGATATGTTGACTTAATCATGAATGAAGAAGCTAAAAAAATTGCGTTTACAAGACCAAGAATCATTCGTTCAATTCAAAATTACTTAGATAGTAGAAATTATGTAGAAGTTGAAACACCTGTTTTAAATCCAATCTTAGGTGGAGCAGCGGCAAGACCATTCGTTACTCATCATAATACATTAGATACTGATTTCTATTTACGTATTGCGACTGAATTATCTTTAAAGAGATTAATTGTTGGTGGTATGGATGCTGTTTATGAAATTGGACGTTTATTTAGAAATGAAGGTATGGATAGAACTCATAACCCTGAATTTACTACAATTGAAGTTTATAAAGCATTTAGTGATCTTGAAGGAATGATGGATTTAACTGAAGGTATTATTTCTAATGCAGCTATGGAAGTTAATGGAACTTATGAATTAGATTATAAAGGACATCACATTTCATTAGCTCCTGGATTTAAACGTGTTTCTATGACAGAAGCTATTAAAGAAAAAACTGGTATTGATTTCAATGAACATATGTCATTTGAAGATGCTAAAAAATTAGCTGAAGAACATGGTATTGAAGTAGAAGCTCACTTTGGTTATGGACATATTATCAATGAATTCTTTGAAAAATATGTAGAAGAAACAATTGTAGAACCAACATTCGTATATGGTCATCCAATTGAAATCTCTCCATTAGCTAAAAAGAATTTAGAAGACCCACGTTTCACACAACGTTTTGAATTATTCATCTGTGGAAACGAATATGCTAACGCATTTACTGAATTAAATGATCCAATCGATCAATATGAAAGATTTGCTGATCAATTAAAAGAAAAAGAATTAGGAAATGATGAAGCAAACGAAATGGATTTAGATTACGTAGAAGCTCTAGAATACGGTTTACCACCAACAGGTGGAATGGGAATGGGTATTGATAGATTAGTTATGTTACTTACAGGACAAGAATCTATTCAAGAAGTTATACTCTTCCCTCAAATGAAGCCAAGAAACAAATAAAACAACAATAAAATCAACATTTTTTTGATTTTAAATTTGTGATTAACACATCAAAATAAGACACATCTATTGATGATAAATATACTTAAAATAGTACTATTTAGGTATAAAAATCATTAATTAGATGTGTCTTTTTTATTGCTTTAAATGTGTAACAAAATATCGAAAATGGAGTAACTGGCCACAAAATGGCCAACTTTTACATAAAAAATGATTATTTTGAGCTAAATTTCAATTGTTTTCCGTAAAAGAATGTGGCCAGTTACAACTAAAATTTATATGTAAATATTGATGCTTAAATACTATCATAGTTTATTTTCAAAAGAAGAAATGATAAAATTTAAATATAAGCAAAAACATGATTTAAAATTCGTTCACAAAGAAAGGATGATATTGTGGAAACAATAAGTAATGATTTATCTATTTTCACAAATAGGAATGAAAATGGAATAAAATTATCGGATAGATTAAATACAGTTTTAACTAATTCGAAATATTTTGATGTATTGGTTGGATATTTTCGTGTAACAGGGTTTTACTTATTAAAAGAGCAGTTAGAAGATGTTGAAGAAATCAGAATACTGATAGGACTTGGGACAGATATTGATACAGTACGTGCTATTGATATATTTGAATTATCAGGTGCAAATGCAGTATTAAAAGTGAAGGAAACATTAAAGAAAGAATTTAATTCTACGCAAGATGATAATTTGGACATGGAAAATGGAGTAATAACATTTTGTGAATGGATTAAATCAGGAAAATTAAAAATCAGAATGTGTCATGATAAAAATGTTCATGCTAAATTGTACATAATTCGTAAGAATCCTGAAATAGTTCCTGATCAATTTGGGAATCTAATTACTGGTTCAAGTAATTTTACCTATAATGGTTTAGATAAAAATATTGAATTTAACGTAGAATTAAAAGATAGAGCGGATGTTCAATATGCATTGGATTTTTTTGAAGAATTATGGAATACATCTAAAGATGTGACAATTGACATATTAAATACAATTAATGAAGAAACGTGGATGAATAAAAATATAACTCCTTATGAATTGTTTGTAAAAACTTTATTTGTTTATTTTGAAGAAGAAATTCAAACAAGAAAACAAGATTTGGAATGGCCTGACGGTTATATGAGTTTGCAATATCAAGAGGATGCAGTAACACAGGCAAGAAAAATTCTTGCAAAACATGGTGGAGTAATAATATCAGATGTTGTTGGATTAGGGAAAACTTATATAGTATCTATGCTTGGAAAATTGCTGGACGGAAGAAAATTATTTATTGTACCTCCTGTTGTTAAAGATAATTGGGAATCAATCTTGAGTGATTTTGGTTATAAAAAGTCAGATACTGTTGTGTCATTAGGAAAAATTGATCAAGTTGCTAAATGGGAAGACCTTGATTCTTACAAGTATGTATTTGTTGATGAGGCACATCGTTTTCGTAATGGAGCATCTACAGAATTTCAAAACCTAAAAAAAGTTTGTTATGGTAAAGGAGTTATTTTGATAACTGCAACACCACAAAATAATTCTATTTTGGATATAGCAAATCTTATTACTTTGTTTCAAGATTCAAGAAATTCATCAATAATTCCAGGTAAAAAAAATTTGGAGAAGTATTTTAATGATTTATATAAAAAAGTAAGAATGTCAAATAATGATAAATCGGTTGTTTCTGAAGTTGCTGCAGAAGTAAGAGATAATGTATTGCGACATGTTTTAATAAGGAGAACAAGAACTGAAATAATTCAATATTATAAAGAAGATTTAGATAAGCAGGGCTTGAATTTTCCTAAAGTTAATGACCCAAAGAGACTTGATTATATGTATGATGATGATATGGAACAAACATTTAATGATACAATTGAGTTGTTAAAGAAATTTTCCTATGCACGTTATGCTCCTTTGCTGTATTTAAAAGACAAAAAGAAGATTGGGTCATCTAAAGCAAGACAGCAAAATATGATGGGATTTGTTAAAACTATGCTAGTAAAACGACTTGAGAGTTCTATCTTTGCATTCATGGAGTCAATAAGAAGAATTAAGAAATCATCAGAAGGTTTCATAAATTTATATAATTCTGGAAAAGTAGTTGTGGGACTAGCATCGCATACAAAATATGATTTCAGTGATTTGGAACAGATGGAAGAAGAAATGTATAATTTTATTATAGATTCAAATGATGTTGAATCATTTGTTCCCGAGGATTTTTTACCAGAATTTATTGAAAAAGTGAAAGCAGATGATCAAATTCTAAAAAAAATATATGATATGTGGAATCAATATGATATTAAAATCAATGACTCAAAATATGATGTTTTGAAGACAAATATAGATAAAATAGATAAAAATAATAAAATTATTATTTTTTCTGAAGCAAAAGATACAGTAGATTATTTAATGGATAAATTGACTGCTGATTATGGAGATATTGTTATTGATTTCAATGGTAGTGATAGTATGAATAAGAAGAAATACATTCAATATAATTTTGATCCACATTTCGATAAAAAGGGAATAAACGATAAAAGAATTTTAATTACAACAGACACTCTTAGCGAGGGTATTAATTTACATAGAGCAGGAATCATTTTTAATTATGATTTACCGTGGAATCCAACAAGAATCATGCAACGTGTAGGTAGAATTAATAGGGTTGGATCTGAAAATAAAGAATTATTTGTTTATAATTTTTTTCCACGTGCTAATACAAGAGAACATCTAAATTTGGAAGATTCAATAAAAGCAAAGATTCAAATGTTTAACGAATTACTTGGTGAGGATTCTAAAACTATTACAGAAGATGAAAATATTAAGTCTTATAATTTATATGACTTTTTAATGATGGCAAATAAGCTAGAAGATGAGGAAGATTTGATATCTAATGGTCTTCAAATGTCGTATATTAAATTAGTAAATGAAATAATGCAAAATAATCCAAAGTTAACTGATAGAATAATGAATTTACCAGATAAAATCAGAGTTGCTAGAAAAAATAATAAAAATGATCTCTTAATCACTTTTATAAAACAAGGCTGGATAAAAAAATTTATTAAATATGAGAACGGTTTATCAGAGGAAATAGAATTTGAAACTGCTATTAATTATTTGAAGGCTGATATCAATGAAACACGAGTAGATATACCTAATGATTATTTTGATAGATTAAAATCAAATAAAAAAATATTTGATGATTATATTATAGATTCTAAAACAATAAGTGTTCATGAAAGCTCTTCACCGAATGAAAAGATAGTAAGAAGATATATTAGAGCTTTATTAAACATACCAACATTAAATACACATGACAGAGAATATCTCGAAAAAGTTGATTCAGCAATAAAGAGAGGGTCATTAAATAGCAGAATCATGAAAGATGTAAAAAATAATATTCAAAAAAAGAAAACAAGCAAAACAAAAGAAATAATACAATCATTCAAAGATGAAATCGATGATACTTATTTAATTGAGAGAACTAATTATGATGTGACTAATTCTTTGAATAAACCAGAAACAATTGTATTATCAGAATATTTAGTAAAGGAGTAATAGAATGGATAGAATAAAATCATTATTAACAGTTCCTTATAATAAAGAAAATTTTCAAAAGTTTTCTGTTAATTTTCTAAAAAGTATGGATGTATTACCATTAAGAGAAAATGATAATATACCTTCATCATTTAGAAAAACAATAGAATCATATACCGTATTTGGATATTATACAGATAAAAATGGAAGTAATATTATTGTTCTTTCAGTTAAAGTAAAAGATAATAGTTCAGCACAAAAAGCACAAAGACATTTTGTATCGTACTTACTAGCAAACGAATTTTTAAATTATAATGCTGCATTAGTTGCTTATTATGATAATGTAAGAAAAAATTGGAAGTTATCGTTTGTTACGATTGAATATGCTATTGGTGAAAGTGGTATAGAATTAAAATTTAAACCAGCAAAAAGATTTTCTTTTTTGGTTGGAGAGGATGAACCTACTAAAACATACACACAACAGCTAAATCCTATTTATGAATCTAATAATAACCCTTCACTAGAAGAATTGACAGAGGCATTTAGTGTTTCGAAGTTGTCTAAAACATTTTATGAAGATTATAAAAATAAATATTATCAATTATATGATTATTTAATTGATAATAAAGTTTTTAGAATTGAGGCAAAAAAAGCGGGATATCTTTCTGAAGATGAAATAGGTAAATTTACAACAACTTTTTGTAAAAAAACATTAGGTCAAATTGTGTTCTTGCATTTTGTTCAAAAAAAGGGTTGGCTTGGAGTCACTAATAAATGGGGTGATGGAGATAAGCAATATATAATGCATTCAACTGAAACATTTAAAGGTAATAACTACTTTAATGATTTCTTAGAACCATTATTCTATACTGCGTTGAATTCATTTAGAGAAGAAGATGAATATTTAGGTAAGAAAGTTCCTTTTTTAAATGGAGGGTTGTTTCAACCGATAGAATCATATGATTGGGAGAATACTAATTTTAATATACCTAATGATTTTTGGTTTAATGATGATGAAACAGGTTTATTAAATGTGTTATCACAGTACAATTTTACTGTTGATGAAGCTGATCCTGATGAACAAGAAGTTGCAATTGATCCAGAAATGCTGGGTAAGATTTTTGAATCATTACTAGATACTAAAGATAGATCTGCATTAGGGGCATTCTATACACCTAGAGAAATTGTTCATTTTATGTGTGAAGAGGCTTTGGCAAGTAGAATATCAAAGTATCTAAATTTAGATTTTGATTCCATATTAAACTATATACGATATGGTGATGCTTTAGAAGAAACAGATTTCATTAAAGAATTTGCAAATGATATAGATGAGTATGTAGAGCATTTAACTATAGTAGATCCAGCTGTAGGTTCTGGAGCATTTCTTGTGGGAATGTTAAATCAAATCGTGAAGTTAAGAATTGATTTACAAAAATATACAGATAAACCAATTAATAAATATGATATTAAGATACAAGCTATCCAAAATTCATTATACGGTGTTGATTTAGAATATGATGCTGTTGAAATTGCAAAATTAAGATTATGGTTATCTTTAATTGTTGATCAAGAAACAAATGGAAAAGCGCCTAAACCATTACCAAATCTTAATTTTCATTTAAGAGTAGGTAACTCCTTGGTAGATAGTTTTGATAATATAAAATTATGGAATATAAGATGGAGAGGTTCAAAAAAGAAAGCAAAGACAGTAGATCAATTAAATTTATTTAATGTAGAAACTGTTGCTGTAATAATGAAAAGATTAAAAGAGGCAAAAGTTAAATTTTTTAATACCTCTGATGAAAAATTAAAGAAAGAATTATCTTTACAAATTGAAAGAGAACAAATTGAATTAATAAGATCAGAATTAGTAGCAAAAAATAAATTTGATATATTTCAAAATATTGAAGAAATGTTAAAAAAGAAAACAAAACCATTTTTTATATGGGAATTAGAATTTGAAGAAGTATTTGAAAATGGGGGTTTTGACATTGTTATTGCAAATCCACCATATGTTCAGTTACAAAAAGACAATGGGAAATTAGCTAATGAACTCCAAAATCAGGGGTATGAAACGTTTGCTAGAACAGGTGATATTTATTGCATTTTTTATGAAAAAGCAATTGATTTATTAAAAGATAAAGGTGTTTTATGTTTTATTACATCTAATAAATGGATGCGAGCAGGTTATGGTGAAAAATTAAGAGGTTTTTTAGCTGAAAATTGTAATCCAATAAAGTTAATTGATTTTGCAGGTAATAAGATATTTGAATCAGCGACTGTTGACGTCAATATTTTGTTGGCTTCAAAAGAAAAAAATGTAGGTGAAACACTGGCGGTTACAATAGATGATGGATGCACTAATAATTTGAGCGATTATTTAAAGCAACATTATACAAAGCTATTTTTTAGTAATTCACATAATTGGGTAATTTTACATAAAGACGAATTAATAATTAAAAATAAAATAAATGATCATGGTATACCACTATCAAAGTGGAAAATTAATATAAATCGTGGTATTTTGACTGGCTACAATAAAGCATTTATTATAGATGAAACAACCAAAAATATACTTATAGAAAGTGATCCAAAAT
>OJSE01003167.1_pt1 | contig 15388 bp, 20 predicted proteins | sample 1599351 | NCBI WGS metagenome assembly OJSE01 (sample SAMN04168656, study PRJEB22393) | human gut metagenome | biome: human gut microbiome; feature: stool | host: Homo sapiens | collected 2014-03-17 | reverse complement strand
AAGAAAGCCGGACTGGCTGCCCGGCTTTCCTGTCCAAATTTATTGTAATAGGAGGAAACTGCGTGATTGTATTGATTTTGCTGGCCTTTGTCGGGATGCTGACCGGCATCTTCTTGATTCTGGGCATGACCCCCTTTACATTTGCGGAGGAACTGACCAAGCCGCTTTCTGGGCGGCAACAGCCGATTTCCAAGCGAATCCAGCAGGTCAACCACCCCAAAGAGCCGAAGGGCATCCGTAAAACCGTGCTGGAAGCACGGGAGATGTTGATTCTCACCGGAAAGGGTGGGAAGTTTGCCGCCATTTGTGCTTTCTCTCTGTTCCTGGCGGCAATGGGTGCTGTGATCTGTATTGTGATTCAGAACTACTTTATGCTGCCGGTTTTGGCGGCCGGGATGGGCTTGCTCCCGTTCTGGTATGTCCTGTTCACCTCTCACAGCTATAAAAAGCTGATGAACAACGAGATTGAAACCGGACTGTCTATCATCACAAGTTCCTATCTGCGCAGCGAGAGCATGATAACCGCTGTGGAAGAAAACATTCATTACCTGAACCCGCCTGTGGCAGATGTGTTCCGGGGCTTCTTGGCCGAAACCAATATGATAAGCGCCGATGTGAAACAGGCACTCTCCAACATGAAGCCCAAACTGGACAACTATGTGTTTCGGGAATGGGTGGATGCCGCTATCGCCTGTCAGGACGATAAGAGCCTGAAAAGCACGCTCACCCCGATCATCGGGAAACTCTCGGATATGCGGATTGTTGCGGCGGAACTGGACTACCTGCTTTATGAGCCTTTCAAGGAATTTATCACAATGGCGTTCCTGCTCATTGGCAACATCCCATTGTTATACTTCCTGAATAAAGACTGGTACGATGTGCTTGTAAATACGGGCTTTGGCAAAGGGATTCTGGCGGTGTGTCTGCTGGTGCTGCTGATCTCGTTTGCGGCGGTGATCCGGCTCACCAAGCCCGTAGAATACAAGCGTTGATCTCGTCAGGAGGTGATACCATCGAGAGTGCTACCGATCTCCCTGCGGGATGCCAATGCGTTTGTTCTGGCGCATCACCGGCACAGTGGGCAGGTGCGCGGCTGTAAATTCTGTGTAGCTGTCGTAGATGATTTGGACGCCGTTCATGGAGTTGCGATTGTTGGGCGCCCCGTTGCCCGCCGACTGGATGATGGGAAAACAGCGGAAGTGACCCGGCTTTGCACCGATGGTATTGCCAACGGGTGCAGCTTCCTTTACAGCCGGTGCGCCCGGATTGCGAAACTGATGGGCTATCAGAAAATCATCACCTACACCCTGGCAACCGAAAACGGAGCCAGCCTGCGAGCTTCCGGCTGGCAATGTGCGCCGGGACTGCGAGGCGGCGGGAACTGGAATGTGCCGGGGCGCCCCAGAGCCGACAGCCGCAACACCGGCCCCAAACGGCTCTATTACAAAGAATTGAGGTGACGCGAGTTTTGTATCTCATTTTGCTATGCTTTGGGACGCTCTTTGACCTGGGAGCGTTCTTTTTGTTGGCCGGACTGCTCCGGCTGCCGACTTCCGCAAGCACAAAGGCGGTTCTGACCGTGACGAGCCGTGGAAAGTCACAGAAAGGCAGCATCAATGCTGTCCTGTTCGATATGGCCGCACGGCTCTCTCCGCTGGTACATCTGGACGGCTATAAGCGGAAGAAGCTGGAGGCACAGTTGAAATCCGCCGAAATTAAAATGTCCCCGGAAACCTATATTGCGGCGGCCTGGGTAAAGGCTGGTCTGATTGCTCTGCTGATAATTCCGGCCCTTCTGATTTTCCCGATCCTTGCGCCGGTCATTGTGTTTCTGGCGGTGGCAGTTTACTTCAAAGAGCAGAAACGAGCGGACGAGATCGTTCAACAGCGCCGGGAAGAAATCGAAGCCGAGCTGCCCAGATTTGTAAACACCATTGAACAGGAACTCAGGGCATCCCGTGATGTGCTGAACATCCTGAAATCCTACCAGAGAAACGCTGGTCATGCCATGAAGCGGGAACTGGAAATCACGATTGCGGATATGGCATCCGGCAACGAGGAAAACGCACTCACCCGCATGGAGAGCCGGATTGGAAGTACCATGCTGTCCGATGTGGTGCGCGGCTTGATCTCGGTCAAGCGCGGTGACAACGGTATCATGTATTTCCAGATGCTTTCTATGACCTTTAAGCAGTTGGAACTTCAAAAACTGAAACTGGAAGCCATGAAGCAGCCGGGAAAAATGCGTAAGTATTCCTTTATGCTGCTGGGCTGTTTCCTGCTGATGTATCTGGGTGTCCTGGGCTATGTGGTGTTGGAAGCCTTTGGCGAACTGTTCTAAAGGAGGTGGAGAAACCGTGAAACGACTTCTGAAGGACAAACGGGGCGAGGGCTTTGTGGATGTGTGTGTCCTAGTTCTGGCGATTGCAATGGTTCTGGCTTTGGTGGTCCGCATTGCACCGGTATTCGTGGCAAAGCAGAACCTTGATGTCTTTGCAGACGAATTAGTTCGGACAGCAGAAATCAATGGGCAGGTTGGCTCTGCCACAAACGCAAAAGCAGCGGATTTGCGGGAGCAAACCGGACTCGACCCCAATATCTCATGGAGCGACACCGGAAAAATCCAGCTCGGCAACGAGGTGGAAGTGACCCTCACAACCACCGTCAATATTGGGCTGTTCGGTGAGTTTGCATCCTTTCCTGTCACTCTGACGGCAAAGGCCAGCGGGACTTCGGAGGTGTATTGGAAGTGAAGAAAATTCAAGAAGTCCTGAAAAACAAATCCGGGCAAGGCGTACCGATGATTTTGGCCGTTGTCCTCTGCTGCCTGATTCTGGCCTGTGTGACCTTTGAGTATATGCGCTTGATGATCGTTGCGCAGGGGGTGCGTGATTCTGTCCAGTCCGCCATTGTAGATGTGGCCACCGAGAATTGGGATGAAGCCTATGCCGGTTTGCGTGAGGGTTACTCCGGTGGCTATCAACTTGCCGGTTCGTCCTGGTCACAGAATGTTACCAGCGGCAATGTATACGCCCGCCTGCAAGATGTTTTGGGCATTGAATACGAGGGCGGGCAGTATGTAAAGTACAGCGGCGAGAATTTGGAGTATCGACTGTACGACCTGCACCTGGATGTAGAAAATGCTCCGCTGGCCCCGTCTGTGCCGGATGGCATTACGCAGCTCAATGTCACAGGGACAATCACTGTTGATGTGCCGCTTTCCTTTGGGTTCGGGCATCTGCCCCCCATGCAGATCACCATGAAACTCAACGCCAAATATGTTCCCAGGTTTTAATTTTGTGTATTTCGCCCTGCCGCTTTTCCATAGCGCAAAAAAATATTTGGCAGGAATCACACCTGGACGCCGTATTTGTGCAAATGGTATAATGATGGCGAGAAATATCACCATCATTTTAATATAAAATCACCGTACAAGGAGGTTTTCAAATGAGTGCAAAAAACAAGAAGCTGTTGGCCGTTCTTGGCGCAGCCGCCGTTGTGGTAATTGTGATTGCCGCAGTGCTGCTGGGCAAGGGAGGGCAGACCACAACCGTTGATCCGGCATCCACCCCCTCGGATGTATCTGCCGAGGATGTGGATAGCAGCAATACCCCGGACAGCAGCTCCAGCGAACCGCTGGTAGTGGTGCCGGACACCTCTAAACCCGAAGCGACTGACAGCCAGAACCAGACCGATGCTGTTTTGAATGTGGAGGAAGAAGATCAGGTAGACGTTAACCTGACCGACAGTGAAAAGAAACCCGAAACCACTCCGCCCCCGGCGCCTTCTCAGGAGGAACAGCAGGCGGCCAGCGAAAAGGATGAGCCGATTGTGCATGAGCCGGACAGCAACCAACCCCAGACCGGCGACACACAGGGCGGTTCCATCTATCTGGAGGGCTTTGGCTGGATCACCGACGAGGGCGGCGGCTCCGTCCAGCACAACATTGACTCTGATGGAGATATAAATAAACAGGTCGGCAACATGGGCTGATAACAAGCCCGGAGAGTACGGTAGCGATACCGTACTCTTTTTTTGTTCTCAACTAATTTGATTGGAGGTGCGTTTTTGAAGCGGATATTTGTGATACTGCTCACATTTGTGCTGCTGTTGGGTATCTGTCCTATGAGCGCCCTGGCAGAAACCGGAGGAAGCGGAAACGTGGATGGCGGTGGCGGCGATATGGGGCAAGGAACCTCGCAGAACTCCTGGAACCCTGGTATGGATGGTGTACGAATTACTGTGGTTGATGCAGAATCCGGTCAGCCTGTGTCGTCCTCTTTTGATCTGACTAATAAAACTCCATCTATCAAGATTCATTTTGGGAAAGTCAGTAAAATTCAATATGCAAATGGGGCAAGTATTTCTCCTACCACGGGGAATTACGACTACTACACCCCCGCAACCCCTATGCCGAGGATCGTCAGCAGTGGCAGCCAGAATGCCAGCATTGAAGCAATCAAGAAATACTTCTGCTCCGAGTATGCGGTAAAACTGGTGGCGCAGCAGACCGGAATCGCATACGAGGAACTGATTGGCGGACAGTACAAGCTGTTTTTGGAGCCAATCGCCTATTTTAAGCACAACGGAATTATGATAGCCATGACTGCCCATGAAGCCGCGCTCTATGATAATCAGGCAGGCGGGTCCTTGCGTAAGACAATGACGAGTTTGACCCATAAAAACCTGCCGCTGGCTATGTTCCTGGAATATGCGGATATGGGATTTCCGGCCTATACAGGGGCTACCAATAAGACCTGTTCCAACGATACTATTATCACCTATCTGGGTATGGGTATTGTATGGTTTACCGACCCGCCCGAACAGCCGGAGCCAACCGACTATGACTACGAGTATCGTGTGGATACAGATGTCATCACGCCGGTAACGCTTTATGCGGGATCGGAGATCAATCCTGATAGCCCTGCTACGGTATCCTTTAGTATCAACGGCAGCACCTACCGGATGAACAATATTGTGATTCCATCGGGAGATAGTCAGATTGCCTGGGTAAAGTGGCATACACCGTCGGAGCCGCAGGATATTACCATCTATGTCAGCACTAACAAAGGTTCGTTAAGCCAAAGCACCATTCACGCAAAGGTGGTAGATCTCTCCGGCAACGACCCGCCCGATCCGAAAGCCACCGATACAATGGGAAGCTGGTCGGCCAGCAGCATTCCCAGCCGAGAAACCAAGACCTATGCAGCATGGAGTGTCTGGTGGGCGAAATGGCACCCCTATTGGGTGTGGCACAGCACAGGGAAAAACACAGGATATTGGGTAGACGATGGATGGTATGATTACTTCCGGGACAATTACTCGGCCAGCATGACCGCCACCACCCGAATCGAGCCGGACGAAAAGGTTCCCACCGCTTCGGGCGATTTGATGAAATCAGGCTATGGCGTAACAAACACTGTAACGGCAACCGTCAGCACCTCTGCCCCGCTATCGCACTATACCTACGGGCAGACAGCCGTATCCTACTTCCCGGAGTTTGGCTATGGAACCTACTGGCGGCTGTTGGAGCGGCTCACCAGCGGAACAACGGCGCGGTTCCAGTTTGCCAAAAACATTTACAGCACCTATAACCAGCGGGTGCATTTTTCGCCGGTTTGGTTCCCGGACGGGAGCTACACAGTCAATACTCATGTGATGGATATTTGGACGCCTGCGGGGATGCTTGCCATGAATCTCACCGATGATGTAACGATCAGCGGCTCCCTCTATGATGATTGGCATATCGCACCGGGCAATCCGTAAAGAAAAGGAGAATGGATATGAACGACAACAGAATGATTCGGATTATGGTGTTTGAACCTGGGCGGGCGCCTTATACGACCATGCTGGAGGATTCTCTGGAACACCGGCAGGAACTTGTGGGCGGGGACATTGAGTGTATTCCTCTGCCCTGCGAAACGGTTCTCTGCTGCAATGCGTCCGGGAAACTGACAGGTCTGCCGGAGAACCGACAGTACGGGCCGGATATCCTTCACGGAACTTTTTTCCTCTATTGCGATACCCCGGAAGGACGGGGCGTTTCTTTGACCGATGAACAGATTGCCATGTATCAGGAGTATTTTCCGCAGCCGGTCCCCGCAGCGGTATCCTTTGAAGTACGGTCCGCCGCCGACATGAAAGAGTTTATGAACCTCATGTTCGGCAAGGGATGGGACATGGACACCGGAGCCGGAGAGGATATGGAGGCAAGCCGATGAGCAAAATGTTTTCGGTGGTGACTCTGGATGCCTCCCACTCTCTGATGACGGAGCATTTTGTCCCCGGTAGCCCTGATGGGCTGGATGAACTGCTGGACTGTGATGAAATCTCTGAGGTTCTTGCCGAATGGCCCCCTGGGGGATACCATCGAAGCGAAAATTCAGACCTATCTCTATGGAGATGGCGAAACCGTGCGCGCTGACGAGGAGGATTTGGCTTTCTTCCGAGAGCATTTTGACGAGCTGGACGCCAGCGATGCCCTAGACTGCATCTCAGACCACAGCTTTTCTTTTGAATCGGACGAGTTGGATTTTGGGTACGGCGAAGAAAGCGAAGATGAAGAAGATTTGGAACTATAAGACACGGCTCTGCTGAAAAGCAGGGCCTATTTTTATGGCAAAGAAAGCGAGGTCGATAAATTGCTTTTGCCGATTATTATGATCTGCGTCTGTGCGCTGCTGGGCGGTGGGACGCTGATTTTTCTGAAGTTGTCGGCCAAACACAAAAAATCGAAGAACAAGGACAAGGAAGAACTGGCCCAGATCACCGCCAATGAGTTTGTGAATGTGAAAGATATTCGGGGGAACTTCCTCTATACCCGTGACAATCTGGCTCTGGCGTATCTGAAGATCTACCCGATCAGCACAGAACTGTTCAGCAAAAACGAAAAGCGGCTGATTGCCAAGCAGCTTACGGTGAGCCTGTCCAGCGCACAGTACCCGTTTCAGCTTCTTGCTGTATCCCGCCCGGTAGATATTTCTCCGCTGTTGTCGGAGCTGTCTGCCACACTCACTTCTTCTTCCGATGTGAAGCAAAAGGAACTGCTGAAGCAGGAAATCGTGGAAATGGGCGCCTTTGCTCTTTCCGGCGAGGTTGTGGAACGGCAATTCTACATCAAGATTTGGGATAGGGTAAGCGATGGCGTTGAGCGCGATCTGCTTCAGAAGCTCAAGCTGCTCGGCGGATATTTTTCGGACAGCGGCATTCAGACCGAGATTTTAGAGCAGCAGGATATTGTCCGGCTGTGCAACCTGGTCAACAACCCCGCCTATGTGCATTTGGAGGATTCCGGCATCAATGCTGCGATCCCGATTTTGGAAAGTGTAGGTGTTGCCTAAGTATGAAGCACACCCGGCAGGATTTGAAAATCATGCAGGGTTGGAGCCTCGAAAGAAAAATCAGAGTTACGCAGACGAGAATCATGGAATGGTATATGCGGTACGATGGGCAGGTCTTTATCAGCTTTTCGGGCGGTAAAGACTCCACCGTGCTGCTTGATCTGGCACGGCGGGTCTACCCTGATATTCCTGCTGTGTATGTTGACACGGGGTTGGAATACCCCGAACTGCGCGATTTCGTAAAAACGAAGGACAATGTTATTTGGCTTCGCCCGCGCTATCCGTTCACTCAGATTCTTGAGAAGTATGGCTATCCGATCATCTCCAAAGAGGTTTCGGATGTTATCAACGGCGCAAGAAAGGGACAACCTTACCGTCTGGCACGACTCAATGGAGAACTGCTGGACAAGAACGGAAAGAAGTCGATTTACAACTGCGAGAATTACAAATACCTTCTGGACGCTCCCTTCAAGATTTCGGCAAGGTGTTGTTACCACATGAAAAAAGCGCCGCTGAACAAATTTGAAAGGCAGTCCGGGCGGCACCCGATTACGGGTGTCCTGGCCTGCGAAAGCAAGCTGCGGGAGCAATCCTGGATCAAGTTTGGCTGCAACGGCTTCGAGCGCCAGCGGCCTCTCAGCCAGCCCCTTGCGTTCTGGCTGGAAGAAGATATTTTGCGGTATCTGAAAATGACCGGCATTCCCTATGCCCCCATCTATGGGGACATTGTTGAAAGCCGCAAGAAGAACGGCACCCCGATTCTGAAAACCACCGGTGTTTCCAGATCGGGGTGTATGTATTGTATGTACGGCGTTCATCTGGAGCGTGAGCCGAACCGATTTCAGCTTATGCAGGTGACGCATCCCCAGCAGTATGATTACTGCATCAATAAATTGGGGTGCGGCGCTGTGCTGGACTACATTGGGGTGCCTTACCGCAATCAACAGTTGGAGGTGGATCATTGTTAGGTTCTAAGAAAAAAGAAGAAGCGTTTCCCGTCAATGAAGCGCTGCTAAATGTCATTACCCCGATGGGGCTGGAAATCAAGCGAAATAGTTTGGTCATCGGTGAAAATCTGGGTAAGGTGTACGGCGCCGTCCGCTATCCGCAGAAGGTGGATATGGGGTGGCTTTCCAAGATCACCAACATCCCCAGCACCATTGTTTCGGTGGGGATTACCCCCATTGACAATGGTTCGCTCATTTCCGCAATCTCCAAAAGCATTGTCCAACAGCGCGGCGCCGCTGACAGTGCCAAAGACCCGCTGACCCGGCAGCGCGCCGAGAAAGCCGCCGAGGACGGCGAGAAAATCATGCAGCGGATCGACCAAGAGGGCGAAACGGTTGCCATGATGTCGCTGACCGTGATGCCGATTGCACAGGATGAGGTCAACTTCACAAAGGTCTGCCGCCGTGTGGAGAGCGCCTTCAACATCCAGAAGTGCAAGGTGCGCACCCTCGCCAATCTCCAAAAGGAAGGGTTCCAGAGCATTTCTCCCACCTATCCGGCCAACTCCACGGTGGACAGCATTGTGTCCCGTATTATTCCCATGAGTACCTTTGTGGGCGGATTCCCGTTTGCCAGCTCCGGTTACAACGATGGTCGGGGCTATTATTTTGCAAAGGATAGCAACGGCGGCCTGGTGATTCTGGATACCTGGGAGCGCGGAAACGACCGCACCAATAGTAGCTTCGTGATTATGGGTGTGGCCGGTATCGGCAAGAGTACCGTTGTGAAGCACATCATGCTTTCGGAATACATGAAGGGGACGAAAATCCTGTGCATCGACCCGGAATCCGAATATAAGGATATGTGCCGGAACCTGAACGGAAGCTGGCTCAATGCTGGCGGCGGAAAAAACGGCCGCTCCAACCTTTTGCAGATCAGACCGGCGCCCCGTGACGATGACGATGAAACCGACAAACTCTATACCGATGAAGGAAACGGAATGTCTGATATGGCGCTGCACATGAAAACACTGGAGATTGAATTTTCCCTGTATCTGCCCAGCCTGACGGATATGCAGAAAGCAATCCTCAAGCAGACGATCATTGAACTCTACAATCAGTTCGGCATCTTCTGGGAAACGGATATTCGGCAGCTCAAGGCCACGGATTTTCCCATTCTGTCCGACCTTCACGCCCTGCTGGAAAAGAAAGCGGAGGCCAACAAGGAGAATCCGGTATATCGTGATCTGGCAATGCTGCTGTACGACGCCGCAGCGGGCAGCGACAGCTTTCTGTGGAACGGCCACACCACGCTGGAGGCTAATTCCCGGTTTATTTGCCTGGATACCCACGACCTGCAAAATGCGTCGGATAATGTCAAACGCACGCAGTATCTGAACCTGTTGAGCTGGTGCTGGGAGGAAATGAGCCGCGACCGGAATGAGCGTTGCCTGCTGGTATGTGACGAGGCATATCTGATGATTGACCCGCAGGTCCCGCAATCCCTGGTGTTCCTGCGTAATGTGGAGAAGCGGGCAAGAAAGTATGAAGCTGGACTGGCAATCATTTCTCATTCCGTGGTGGATTTCCTGGCCCCGGAGGTCAAAATGTACGGGCAGGCCCTTTTGGATATTCCGTGCTATAAAATCCTGATGGGCTGCGACGGCAAAAACCTTCAGGAAACCAAAGACCTCTACAACCTGACGGACGCGGAGCAGGAATTGTTGGAGAGCAAGCGGCGTGGACACGCGCTCTTTATCATTGGGTCCAAGCGGCTTCATGTAAACTTTGAGATTCCGGCTTACAAGTTTTCCTATATGGGCAAGGCTGGCGGCCGGTAATTCGGTGGCGGCCGGGAGCAATCCCGGTCGCCTTACTTATTCCACACAGGAGGTTTTCAGATGAATCATGCGGAACGATACGAATACCTGGTCAACAAGATGGCTGCCATACGTTGGAGGGGCAGTGATTTGGACGCTTCCTACCATGCCGCCCTTTTCCTGATGGCTTCCCATCCGGCTCTCTTTCAGAAGATGGATCGTTACCTCTGCCCGGAGGGAATCGACTTTACCAAGATGATGCGGAAAGAGGAGTTTGAATATGACTGGATGAAGATTACGGCGGATGCCGCCCGCAACCTCTTTTCCTGGAACAGCAAGTGTGCTGCTACTCCTTTTGAGATTTCGCGGATGCCTGCCCCGGCGATTCGGGCGCTCTTTACGGCCTGCTTCATCGCCAATGGGGACTACATGGTATCTGTCCGGAAAAATGACAAAGGAGAAAAGGTGTTTGAAATTGACGACAGCGCCGGTAAACGGCGGGAGGCGTTCAATCTGCAAATGGAGCAGATGATGGAAGCCCCCGGTATGGAACCGGACTGATTATGGAGGTGATTTTTTGGCTGTTGATCCGTTGACTGCAAAAATTCTGGCAAAGGTAGCTGTGCAGGCGGCTACCGACTCCGAGAGCCGGAAAAGAATCCTGTTTATGATCCTGGCCCCGGTTCTGGGGCTTTTGCTTTTAATTGCCTTCATCCTGTACCTCATTACCAGCCCCTTTTCCGTACTGTCCCAATGGTTGATTGGTGATGAGGTAAACGTGGTGGAGGATTTTCAGAAGCAATATGGTTACAACCAGCAGCTCGGCATTTATGAGAAAGACTATATAGATGGTAGTGGTCAGAGCTATGAGGGCATCATCTTTACGGATGGGGTGACCGAAGTCGTCTACTACAATCAGTTGGATGAGCGTTGGGCCGATCTTCCGTATGGAACCGATAATATCGGCGGTTATGGATGTGGCCCGACCTCTATGGCGATTGTGGTATCCAGCCTGACAGACCAGACTGTTGATCCCCCCACAATGGCAGAATGGGCGTATCAGAATGGCTATTGGTGTTCCGGCAACGGTTCCTATCACTCGTTGATACCGGGGGCTGCGGAGGGCTTTGGGCTTCAATGGGAAAGCATCAGCACCGATGACCCGCAGGCCGTGGTGGATGCTTTGGCATCCGGGAAATTGATTGTGGCACTTATGTCAAAAGGCCACTTCACATCCAGCGGTCACTTTATGGTGCTGCGTGGAGTGACCTCTGAAGGAAAAATCCTGGTGGCCGATCCTGCCAGTAAAAAACGAAGCGAACAGGAATGGGATATATCAATCATTCTGGATGAGGCCAGAAAGGGCGCCGCAGCAGGCGGTCCCTTGTGGGCGATCTACTAAAGGGGTGCGATATGAATAACCGAAACAAGCTGATTGAACTGTTTATCTACATCGTGATCGTAGTGGTGGGCATCGTCCTCTTGCTGACCGGTGGGGCGGATGACAAAACCAGTGCTGAAAATATGGGAGGTGAATCCTATGCTGTTGTACTTGACGAGTAACCAGAAAAGCAACCTGATCGACCCCGCCGTGCGGAATATGACTCTGCCCGCCAAGAAGCTGGTCGGCCGGTTCAGCCTGAAAAGTTTCGTTACCAAAGATATGCGCAATTATGCCAACGCCAAATTCTTTGTGGTGGATGCGGCGTGTATCGAGGAAAGCGGCAATGATTTCACCCTTGCCCTGCAATCCTTTCAGATGATGTTCTCCGCCCGGATCATCGTCATCCTCTCCGGCTACGAGGATGTGAACGACGAGGTACAACGGCTACTGTCCATCGGCGTTGTGAATCTGGTTACGGGTGAAACGATGGAGGACGCCCTGGACGAGCTGACAGAAGCGCTTTCCGAAGATGGGATGCAGCGGTATGTGGTAAAGGCTCCCGTCTACGAACAGCCAGCTACTCAGCGTGAGAAGGCACCGGAGCCGGATGAGATTATTCCGTACCGCTGGAACGCCCGGAATATCCGTATTGCCGTGGCCGGTTCGCAGCGCAGGAGCGGCGTGACAGTGACGGCCTTTAACCTGGCATCTTGGCTGGCGGCCAGAGGTGCGGAGGTGGCGTATATCGAAGTCAATCAGAACCGCCACCTGCAGCTCCTGCTGAACATCTACGAAGCGGCGCCGGATGGGGAGCATTACACCATTGATGGGATCGACTGCTACCTGACCAACGAGCCGGATAAGGCGTATCAGTTTATCATCTATGATTGCGGCGTGATGCAGACGCCCACCTCTATTTTCCGTGACGCGGATCACCGGCTCCTGTGCGGGAGTGTCCTGCCCTATGAGATTCCGGTGTTCCACAAGGCATTGTCCGAGTGCGGCTCATTGGAGGTGCGCCCGGTAGCGATCTGTGTGCCGCAGGAAATTCAGGAATACTGTATGGAACTCTTTGGGGAAAATGTGCAGATTGCGGCGGCATCCCACGACCTGTTTGCGAAACGGGTCAATGGGCAGATCTACCGGCCGCTTGTGGAGAAGTATATTGCAGGAGAAAAGCGCCTGTAACAGTATGACATGATTGGGAGGATTGGAATATGGCAAAGTTTGAGTATATGCAGCGGGCATTTTCTTCTGAACTGAAGCCCAGAGCACGGCTTGTGCTGCAAGTCCTGGTTCTGCATTGCAACAAAGAGGGCGAGTGCTTCCCCTCTATCAAGACCATAGCCGCCAAGTGTGGCTATGGGGTGTCCACCGTAAAGCGAGCGCTGGATGAGCTGGTGAAGGCGGGATATATCGTCAAACAGGCCCGGTTTGACGAGCGTAAGAACGGCGGCCAGACCAGCAACCTCTATACTTTATGCTCTGACTTACTCTGCCCTGACGAGCCGGAAAACGCCCCTGTTCTGGAAGATGATGCGTCTGATGAATCCCCGGCAGTGCAGCCGGAAAGCGCCCCTGCGGATGCCTGTAATGCCTCTGATCCCACACCTGGGGAACAGTCTGCCACTTTGCCAACAGCGGATTCCTACTCCTTTGCAGATGGCTTTGAAACCAAAATCGGGCGGCAATTCTGCCGCCCGATTCGTATGTGGACTGGGGGGCAGTCCATTTTTATACCTCCTTGAACCGTACAGGTGAACAGATACTTACGGATGAAGAAAAAAGTAATAGTTAATCCAAAAATTGCAAAAATAGACGGCCAGGGGTCGAAACCCCCGCCGTCAGTCCTTGGATTGCAGTCGGTTAATAAAGCCAATTAGCATAATCAGATCTTCGTCCTTGAGTTTTCGCATTCCGTCCATCGCTTTACGGATTAACTGTGGATTGACCGCTTCTGCATCAAAAAACTGCAAAGGGGTAATCTCAAAGTAATCACAAATTTTTAAGAACTGAGCCATTGACGGAAGAGATCGACCGGATGAAATCCCCTGAATATAGCTCCGGTTCTGTCCTAAAGCCAAACTCATTTGATATTCTGATGCGCCTTTTTTCAAACGCAATTCGGTGATCCGATTGCGGATAAATTCTTCATCCATATCCTCACCTCGCTATATACAAGGATAACAGATGAAATGCCTGGATTATAAACATAGTATGTGTTATAATATTGAATATATGCCTATTTACGCCGTTTTATTTGCGTTATTTCATTTTTGTATGCGTGAGATTTGAAGTGGGGTGAAGTTTTTGGAAAAAACATACGCTTGTGCCATTACTGGGCACCGTCCAACTCGATTTAAGTTCAAGTATAATGAAGGGTATTCGTTGTGCAAAAAGATAAAAAAAGCAATGCTAAAAACATTTTGTCATTTGCATGATGAAGAAGGTATTTTCCGCTTTTATGTTGGAGGTGCATTAGGGGTAGATATGTGGGCAGCCGAACAACTCTTATATCTCAAAGAACAACCGGGATATCAAGATATTGAGTTAATTGTTGCACTTCCATTTGAAGGGCATGATTCGAAATGGGATGCAATGAGCAAACAGCGGTTGCAGATAATTATTCATAATGCCACAAAATGTATTGTTATAGGACAAAGTGGAACTACATCCGATTATAAAAAGAGAAATTATTATATGGTAGATCATGCAGATTTCTTGCTGGCAGTCTATGATAACAATCGTAAACTACGATCTGGGACAGGCCAAACAGTAAATTATGCTTTGAAACAAAATCTTCGTATAATTTTTCTCCATCCTGATACAGCAGAAATAAGTTAATGGTTTAGTTAGTTCATAAAAAATTTTCACATATACTATTGCATCGTTTTTGGTTGCCTTTTATAATATAAATACCATTTCCTTGTTTTGTATTTTATTGAAAGGGTGGCAGTGAACGATGGCACGAAAATCCTATTCAGATAAGGAACGCGAACAAGTGAAAGAAGCTCTCCTGATAACTGTTCTTGAAAGTATTGTAAATCAGGGACTTGTTCATAGTAGCATTGCTATTCTTTGTGAAAAAGTTGGAATTTCTAAAACTTTCTTTTACAGCTTTTTTTCTTCAAAAGAAGAACTTGTAATGCAGGCACTTCGATATCAGCAGCCTAAATTGCTACGCTATGCACAAGAACTGATGAATGACCCCAAACTCAGTTGGAGAGAAAGCGTCAAAACCTTCTTGAAAAATTGTTGTTATGGAGAAAAAGTTGGGTTTGCAGTCTTATCAATAGAGGAAGAACAGCAAGTATATCGCTGCCTTTCCAACGAAATTTTTCAAGCGTTTCGTAACGACCAGTTGTATTTATATCGCAACTTACTTACAATTTTTGGCGTTCCGATGGACAACATTGATCCACGGTTATTTGGTAATCTGTCCTTAACAATGATGATGAGTTATAAAGCTATTCCTGATACTATGCCTTTCCTGTTTCCCGAAGTAGCAGATGATATGGTAGAATTTCAAATCAACGCCCTGCTGGATGAAATGCAGCGAGCAAAAAAGGAAGCGATAAGGTGACGCGAGATGCACAGAGATAAACTTCCATGTTCTGTGGGATTACAGAGCAAACAAATACATTCAAAGACCAGAACAAGTCGGATTTTTGCAACCGGCTTTAGATTTGCGCGGCCTTTTTATGTCCTGCGTTCGTCTGCCCTTGTGGCAGTGCGGCGCAGGGCATTTTTTATTGTTCGGAAAGAGGTGGCCTGATATGAGTTTACCAAAACGAAATAGTGCGGACGGGCGCTGTTACTGGATGAAGCCCGAGGTGCAGGTGGAACTGCAACCGCTCTTTGACCAGTGTATCCAGGATGCCATTGACGGGAGAATCA
>OJSE01003144.1_pt1 | contig 15498 bp, 9 predicted proteins | sample 1599351 | NCBI WGS metagenome assembly OJSE01 (sample SAMN04168656, study PRJEB22393) | human gut metagenome | biome: human gut microbiome; feature: stool | host: Homo sapiens | collected 2014-03-17 | reverse complement strand
CTGACACATCCTTTGCCGGCCGATCCGCATTGATAATCAGAAAGCGCTCCGGAGCAGCAGCTGCTCTCGCCAGATAAGCCTCCCGCACGCGGGTAAAGAAAGCTTCTCCCATACGCTCGAATCGATCCTGATCTCCGGCCCGGGCACGCAGCCGTGCGGCGGCCACAGCGGGAGCAATGTCAAAGAGCAGCGTCAGATCCGGCGCAAAACCGCCGAGCGTCCACTTCTCAAGCGCCTCTACTTTCTCGCCGGGAAACCCCTTGCCGCCCACTTGATAGGCATAAGTAGCATCGGTAAAGCGGTCAGAAAGCACCCAGCGGCCGGACTCCAAAGTCGGCCGAATGACCCGCCGAACATGATCGGCGCGGGCGGCAAAGAAGAGGAGCGTTTCAGCATCCGGCGCCATATCGTCGGCAAGGAGCATGGCGCGGATTTTTTCCGCCAAAGGCGTTCCGCCCGGCTCACGCGTGTGGAGGACGCTGACGCCTTGATCGGCTAAATGCTTGAGGAGGCTTTCCGTCTGCGTGGACTTGCCCGCACCGTCAATGCCTTCAATCGTGATGAAGCGCCCCAACATGCCCTGAATACTCCGCTTTGAATAGTGAACCTGTAAGCAAGCTTGCCGCAGCCTGCCTGTGGCCGTCATTCTACCGATGCGGGCTTCGAAGCGTTCTGCGGCGCCTCGGCAGTCGAGGCAGGCTTATCTGCCTGAACGGACTTAGCCGGCGCACCGCGCTTGAGGATAAAGCGGTTTACCGCGCGATTGTGATCGCGCAGGTTCGTTGAAAATTCACTCGTACCGTCACCGCGGGAAACAAAGTAAAGATACTTGGAAGGTTCCGGGTGCGCCGCCGCCTCAATAGAAGCAGCCGAAGGCATCGAAATTGGAGTGGGCGGGAGGCCCTTATTGAGATAAGTGTTCCAGTCGCCCGGCCGCTGCAGATCCTTTTTCGTCAGATTGCCGGAAAACATCGGTCCGAGTCCGTAGATCACCGTCGGATCGGTCTGCAGCGGCATGCCGATCCTTAGACGGTTGTTAAAAACAGAACTCACAAGATGCCGATCGCTCTTCACGCCCGTTTCTTTTCAATGATGGAGGCGAGAATCAGAAGCTCATAGGGGGTTTTGGCCTCACAGAGCTCCGAGCGGGTTGCCCAAGCCTCATCGACGAGTCTGCGCTGCCGAGCGGCAGCCTGCTCCAAAACAATGAGATCACTCGTGCCGCTGCCGTATCGATAAGTATCGGGCGCCAAGAAACCTTCGAGCGTTGCGGTATCCGAGGCGCCTTCCATCGATTTAACGCCCAAACGCTCGAGCAGTGCATCATCGGTGAGTTTGGCAGATTCGGGAGAGAGATCCTCCGCCGAAGCCAGAATATCCTCAACCGTCCATAAAGCGGCGCCCTCCGGAATACGCAGCTGTTTATCAACGAGCGCCGGTCCGGAAAGCGTCTCCAAGACGTTGTAGGGCGTCATGCCGCGGGTAAAACGAAAGCGGCCGACATGAATCTTGCGCACCAGCGTTGGTTCAAGCCTTGTTAAAAGTTTCGCCTGCCAAATCGGCACCTCCACACCCGCCTGAGCCAGTCGGCCGAGCACTCGCGTCACGCTGTCGCCTTCAAGCACAGGCACCACGACAGTGTCACAGGTCATCACCGCGGGTTTTTCATAGAGCATGGCACGAACCTGCTGCCAGGCTACGGCAGCGCCTCCGGCAAGCAGCATTACCAGAAGAGCCAGCATCAAGAGTCGGCGCCCCCAATGCGGTTTGTGAGCAGAATGCACTGTCTTTTCGGACGAATCCGTCGGCTCGCCGGCCGAGTTTTCCGCTGAGTGCTGCGCCCCCGTCTGACTGCATTCCTCTTCACTCTTCTTAACCGCTGAAGCTTCAGACTCCGAAACAGTTTCGAGGCCAGGCGCCTCGTCCGGCTTCTCAAGAGGGGCTTCATCTGAAGCCGCATTGCTGGGCGTCTCAATGTTCTTCACTTCAATTCTCTGCACTTAACGGAAATCATCAGGACGCCTGAGTCTAGCGCATGACGCTTCAGAGAATCGGCCGGCGCCTCGCTGACGCGGTCTCCAATATGCATCGCGCCAGCCGTCAAAGAACAAGCATCTTTTTACTCAAACGGCTATGCTTTCACGTCACAAGAACTCAATTAAAACTGCGAGGGTCGGCCGCAGCCGCTTAGGAACGGCCTTGACCCCAAATCAAACCATGGAACAGACGACCACTTCTTTGGCAGTGCCGCCAAGCATTGCCTGCGCACCGAACACTGCACTCATTCGTGTGACGGGCGAAGACGCCCGGCATTTCCTCCACGGCCAGTTCACCCAGAAAATTGAGAACCTCGCCGGCCGTACAACGCTTGCCGGCTACTGCTCTCCCAAAGGGCGCCTGCTTGCCGTGATGCGCGCCTGGCTCTCCGGTGATGCCGTGATGCTCGCGCTGCCCGCGGAAATGGCCGAAGGTTTTCTCAAGCGCCTGCATATGTATGTGCTGCGCTCCAAAGTCTCTTTCGAAGTTGTTGACCCCGCACCTGCCATGCTGATCGCGGTCGGTGAGGAAGGTGCGAAGACACTCTCTGCGCTGGGCCTTGAAATGCCCGCCCACGGCGTCTGCATTGAAAAGAACGGCTTTACGCTGCTCGGCATTGAACCGTCTCAAACGGTTCCCGGCTTCTGTGCGGGCGGTGCCCGCGCCTTGGTGATCCTGCCCGCAGGAAAGACTGCCGCAGACTTTGGACTGACGCCGGCACCTGCAGCTTGGGCGCTCGCCTCATCCATTGCCGCCGGCATTCCTCAGGTGCTTCCGCCCACGCGCGAAACGTTTGTGCCTCAGGCTGTCAACCTCGAACTCGTTGACGGCGTCAGTTTTTCCAAGGGCTGCTACCCCGGTCAGGAAGTTGTTTCCCGCCTGCAGCATCTGGGCGAAACGAACCGCCGTGCCGCCGTCGGCATCCTTTCCGCTGAAGCGGCTGCTCCGGCAGGCGCTCCCGTCTACGCTAAGGGTGAAGAGGCCGGCAAAGTCGTGCGTGCTGTGACCTTGGGCGGACGCACGCTCGTGCTTTTCTCCGCTACGATCGGCTCACTTTTTGCCGGCATCACGCTTACCCCCGACGGCCAGCCGCTCGACTTGGTCGAGCTGCCCTATCGCTACCGCAATGTCTTGAAAACTTCGGCCTGATGCCGAAAAATAATTAAATCGACGGCCGGTCAGGCACCGCTCCCGAACGCGCCTCGGTTCCGCACAGATCAGCGGAATCGAGGCGGTTTGTTATCAATCATTTCCCGACATAACTTTTCCCCGCCACATCTCTCATGTTGAAGCAGTCTCTTTGGGCGCTCGCTGCAGCACTCTTCTTCTCAATGATGGCCGCCTGCGTGAAGCTCACCAATGGTGAGCTGACAACGCTGGAGATGGTCTTTTACCGATCCCTTTTCGGCGTCATCACCATCGGGCTCTTTGTGAAGCGCAACCATTTGTCGCTTAAAACGCCTCACTTGATGGGCAACATCACGCGCTCTATTCTCGGTACGCTCAGTATTTCCGTCTGGTTCTTCACGCTCGGACAGCTGCCTTTCGGCACCAACATGACGCTCGTCTATACGACACCGCTCTTCATGTCGGTAAACTTCATCATCCTGGCGCTGCTGCGGCATCAGCGGGCGCCCTGGGGACTGGCGGCTGCAATCATCGCCGGTTTCAGCGGCATTACGATCATTCTGCAGCCGAGCTTTTCAAGCGACCAGCTCTGGCCGGCGCTTTTGACGCTTTCTGTGGCGCTCCTGGATTTGGCAATTTACTGGCAGATGAAAGAACTCGGCCGACTGCAGGAACCCTCTTGGCGAATTGTTTTTTACTTCACGTGCTTTGGCACCTGCTTCGGACTGATCGGCGCGTACCTCCTTGAAGACGGTCTTCACATGCCGAGTCCCGAAGCGGCGCTCGCCGTGCTCGCCATGGGCGCCTTCGCCACGCTCGGTCAAATCGCCACTACCCGCTCCTATGCCTACGGCAACATGCTGCTTTCGTCATGCCTTGGATTCTCGGCCATTCCCTTTGCCGCGATCATCAGCTGGCTCCTCTTTGATGAGCCCTCGACGCTGATGTCGATCTGCGGCATGCTCCTGATCACGACGGCAGGCATTGGCGCCACCATCATCACGAAGCGCGCGGAAGCCCGCGGCATCGCGCCGGTCGAAGGCAAGGTCGCTGCGGAAGGCAGCAAAGAATAATGCTATTGCGTTAATGGACAAAATTTACATTGACTTATGGAATGAGTCAGTGCCTCAGCAAGAGACGCAGCCATAAAATAGTTCCATGCTTGGGAGGCCCAGATTTTGCATCTGGGTCTCTTTTTAAATTGCAATCATTCATGGACGAAAAACGGCGCTCACTTCTGCGCCTTTCGTCTCTTCTGAATACGCTCGAAAAGAAAAGGAGTTGGTATGTGCACAACGGTGATTGTCGGTCGTCTGGCCTCGACCACGGGTCGCGTCATCCTCGGCCACAATGAGGACTCAGGCGGACGCTGCATGCATCAGCAGTTCTGGGTGCCCGGCGGTTCGCACTCGGCAGGGGAATTCGTTGAAGGAGAACCCGGCCGCGCCCGCGTTCCTCAGGCGCCTGTCACGCTCGGCACCTATTGGAGCAATATGCTTGCGCCGGCCCCCGGCTCCTCCTTTGATCAGGGCATGGCCAATGACGCAGGCGTTGTCATGTGCTCAAACTCGGGCGGCGACTCTTATGACGGTCACCTCTCGGACGAAGAAGTCGGCTTGTTCGAAGGCGGCATCGGGTTCCTGCTTCGCCGCTGCGTGATGGAGCGAGCGCATACTGCCCGCGAAGCCGTTGAAATTGCCGGCGAGCTGATCAGCAAATACGGCTACTGGAGTCCCGCACGAAACTACTCTTTTGCCGACGCTCAGGAAGCTTGGGTACTCAATGTTGTTAAGGGCAAGCACTTCGTCGCACACCGCGTGCCAGACGACAAAGTCGTTCTGATTTCTAATTACTTAGCCATCCGTGTGGTGGACTTTTCCGATACGGAAAACGTCATTGCCTCGCCTGACTTGATTGACTACGCCGTCAAGAAAGGCCGCTTCTCGCCGGCCGCAGGCAGCTACTACCATGAGTTTGATTTCTCCGTCGCCTATCAGCCCGACGAAATCCGCCTCGACCCCAATAAGAGCATCCGCATGCGCACGGGCTGGCAGTACATCACGGGAGAAGTTTTCGACGATCCGAACCATTATCCGGAAATGGTTACGCCTCCGCATAAAATGAGCGTTGAGGACGTGAAGGCGGTTCTTCGTCTTACGGCTGAAGAAACATACCGCACCCGCGGCGACGGCCGGGCCGACGCCTTCCACGCGAGTGCGCAAGACATCTCTCGCTCCCATACGCGCGAATCCTGGGTGGCAGATATAGCCGATGACCCGCTTTATACGGTGCTCTGGCGTTGCTCGTCGTCTCAGGACCCGAATCCCTATGTGCCTTGGTTCCCGATGGCCGGCGAAATCCCGCAGGGCTACCAATGGTCAACGCTCGAGGACGCCCGCCGGTTCCATTTCAGCATGCCCGCTGACATGCTCGACTTCAATGAAGATCACAGCTGGTTCATTTACGGTTCGCTCAGCGAAATCGTGAACTTCAACCGCGGTCTGATGGCCGGCATCTGGCCGGTGCGCGATTCGCTTGAGGCTGAGTTCATCGGTGCGGCGGAAAAGGTTAAGCATGAAGCCGAAGCCCTCCCGCATGCTGAAGCTAAGAAACTCTTGGGCGACTTCACGTGCCGCATGTGCGCCAAGGCGGATGAAACGTATCGTGAACTGCGCGATGCACTCACAATTGATGCCGCTGATGTTGTGCTCGCAGACGCTGAAGCCGTAGATATTTCCGTGAGCGACCCGAACGCACTGGTAGCCATTACGCTTACGCCCGCGGTTGAATCTTCCGAACTCGATCTCGATCCGAACAGCGTGCTGTGGAGTCTGGGTTTTTCAGGCAAAAAGGAATCCGTTCTCGCCCCGGCCAAGCCCATTTCATCAGCGAAGAATGATGACGGCAGCTGGACGCTTTCCTTCCGTGCCAATGAAGTCGCCCGCTGGGCAGTACCGGGCTGCTTCATGGACACCTACATTCGCGGTTTCGTCGGCCACCGCCGTTTTGTCTCACAGGTGAACTTCCGTTTTACCGCATAAGAGGCATACAGCGCTAATTTCCGGACGTTTGCCCGAAAAAGTGCCGGCAGGAGAGAACACTTCTGTCGGCGCTTTTGTTACTGCATGAGCCCGCACGCCTCATGGACTATTGGAACGGCCGGCTGTTTGCAATTTCAACTCGGTTCACTTCAAACCCATTCATCCAAAAATTGATTTATGCCGCAGTGAAGATTTACAGCAGCGACAGTCTCATTCCATTCGGATCAGCTGCTTCATCACAGCCGTACGCAGGAATCGGCTCTAATCGTTAGAATCAAACATTCTGCACTGACTCCGCGATGAATCAACTAAAAAATACTTCAGATCGTTTATCCCATCTCTGCCGCCGCATTGCCATGCTGGTTATCGGCATGGAATTTGCCACCTTTGGTATTTCTCTGACAGCAGTTTCAAACATCGGCACAACGCCTATCAGCACAGTTCCGTATGTGCTTTCCAAGATCTTTCCGCTCTCATTCGGAACGACTACCTTCATCCTCAACGTATTCTTCGTTGTCCTTCAAGCCTTGCTTCTGCGCAGCCGCTTTCCCATCCTCAATTTATTACAGATTCCTGCCGTACTCGTCTTCAGCGCATTCATCGACCTCAACATGCACCTTTTGCAGCCGTACAGCCCAAACAATTGGTGGCTGAGCGCGGCATTGAGTATGTTCGGCAACCTGGTACTTGCTGTCGGAATCATTCTGCAGGTTCGCTCCAAAACAATTGTTCAGCCGGGCGAAGGCATTGTGCTCGCTTTTGCGGCCGTATTTCATCGCCCATTCGGCACCGTCAAAATCGTAAACGATACCGTACTGGTTGTCATTGCCGGCATTCTTTCAGTTGCGGTGCTGGGCAGTTTGGTCGGGTTACGGGAAGGAACCGCAGTCTCGGCCATTTTGGTCGGTTTTCTTGTAAAAGCAATCACTGCTTTCTTCCCAGACCAACGTTCGGAAAAACCGCATGTGGTGAATATTCGTCACGAATAAAAAATCTTATTGATAGGCGCAAAAAGTGTATGCCCTGCAGTCTGAGACGCGAAAATGAACGAATTGCATGCGTTTCATTTCTTTATTCAGCGGAAATAAAACCTCTTCTCATAAAGCACAAACTATATCGATGATCAAAACTTCACTCCGCTCGGCAGGCCCCGCAGCGGCTGAGCTCACACGACGGCACTCGAAAAAAGTGCCGCCGAGATGAGCTCTGGCTCTGTACCGACGGGCATGTCTAGCGAGGCGATTGCAGCAGGCTGAGAGGCGGTTAACGCGGCATGGCGACAGGTTCCCACGTCAGTCCGCGCCAGGCAGCTTCCATGAGATGAAGCTCCATCCGGCAAGCTGTCAGAAATGCTGACGTCATTTCCGCTTTGACAGCTTCATCCGTTTCCGCAGCAAGTTCATCAGCAATTCCGAGTGCCTGACGCACCTCCGCCGAATACTCCGGCGACCCATAACCAGCGATCCAGTCCGCAAAGGGATTCTTTTGGAGCCTGCTTTTCTTTTGCGCCTTCACAAAGACTTGCCCCAGCCCGTCATAAACCCAAAAACAAGGCAGAAGCGCTGCCATGCCGACAGCCGGATGCGATGTCTTGGCACAAAGCGCTTCATAATTAATGTAAAGCAGCGTCGCGGGTTCAATCGTCTTGAAAAGCGGATCATCGGCCAAATGTTTCCCTGCGGCATGTGCGGCATACACACTATCGAGCGATTCCCGGACAGCATCGGTATCCTTGGCCCATCCATGGAGACGCTTGGCAATGCGCTTGCGCTCTTCAAGGGGGAGATTAGACATCGTCGCCACGCGTCCGGCCAGGGCATGCAGCGAAGCTGCGTAGCCCGCGAGATAGTGAACATTCTGAACAACGTAAAAGAGAAATGCCTTTTTTGGCAAAGTCCCGTCAGCCAAACCCTGTGTGAAAGGATGACGGCAGCAAGCCTCAAGGATTTTTTCGGCGGCTCTAACCGCATGGCCGCTCCAGTCTGCCGGAGCGGTCTGAGGCTCTCCGGCAGCCCAAACGCTTTTGGGCAGAAATGCCAGGAACCCCGTACTGAAAACGATTGATGCTGTGCTGATAAGCACCTGTCGGCGAGTACGGCAAACAGACGCTTCTTTATTGATATTCATTGCTTTTAGCTCTTCTAAGGTTTCAAGCGCTTAACCTGCTATCCTTCGCTTCGTCTCATCTAAACTGCCGCGATACACTTGAGGCCGATGCGTCATAATTTGACTTATTAGCCGTTTCATCATTCGCGGCTAATGCTTCCATTAAGGCGTTTGAACAAACCGGGGAAATCGGAGATCTCATTATGTTGTACGGCGCCGTTATCGGAGATGTGCTCGGGAGTACGTTTGAATTCAACAATTGGCTCAAAAGTCCTGAGGAGCTCCCGATCTTTCCGCCGGACGCCCATCCCACAGACGACTCCGTCCTGACGTGTGCCGTCGCAGACGCCTTGATTGCGTCTGCGGTTCGTGACGATGTAAGCGAGAATACACTGCGCGTTGACCCAGTGCAATTTCAGAGAAAAGTGAGAGGGGCTCTGCGCGACTGGGGCTGTGCATTCCCAAAGGCTGGCTACGGCAGTCGATTTATGCGCTGGATGCTGAGCGACACCGAAGCGCCTACCGGGAGTCTCGGCAACGGCTCCGCCATGCGCGCATCCGGATGCGCATGGGCAGCAGGATCGCTCTTCGAAGCGCTTGAACTCGCAGCCCTTTCGGCGCTCCCAACGCATAATCACCCGGAAGGCGTTGCGGGCGCTCAGGCTGCCGTGTGGCTCATCTATCGCCTGCGTGAAGGCGCTGATCCCGAAAACCTTCGCCGCGAATGGAATGGTCTGTGGGGCCAGCCGCTCGGCGAATTGCCTCAATTGACCGTTCTGGAGGCGTCTCGTCCGATTCGCACGGACTTACGGTGCTCAGCGACGCTTCCTGTGGCAGCTGCACTGGTCTTAGGAAGCTCATCCTATGAGGAGACCGTGCGCCGGGCCGTAGCGCTCGGCGGCGACTGCGATACCATCGCCGCTATTGCCGGGGCAGCCGCTGAGGCCGCTTGGGGCGTTCCTGAAGATCTTCGAGCCAAAGTCGATGCTTTGCTCCCCATTCGTCTCATTGAATTAATCAGGCGCTTTGAATCTGTTTTTGCCGTCAGCGCTCCCAAACGAATGCCCGCCTGATCATTCGTCAGCTCGGCGTCCCTTTGCCGTGGTTTTCGCTTCCCCGGAAGGCCGCCGCGTGTTTTTATTGGCCAGAGCATCAAGTTGAGGCGCTAAGATGCTTGGGCTAACACCCATCCTCTTCGTCTGACAGCCATGCTCTACCGCCGTATATTCGACTACCTTATTGACAACGCAAGTTCGGACGCAGAAAAGCGGCTGCTCAATACCTTAAAAAAGCCGGCACTGCGAAACCAGCGATACTTTGCGGATCTGGACCTCACTTCTGCTCGATACAACAGTACGCTCAAGCGCCGGCTTCTGCAGTTCAGTGCAGACTTTCGTTTTCATTCTGAATTTCAATTCTGCTTAATTCAGCTCTGGGAACCAAGGCTCTTTGACATTTTCCCCGACATAAGGGGATGGTCGACGCTCACGCCTACAGACGGCAAGGAGGAGCAGCTCATTGAGTTCCGCGATTCTCTCATCGCTTATGCCAAAACGTGTCCGAGCAAAGCCATGGCAGCGAGCATTCTCGCCGCAGGGTGGATGTGCGGTATGTTTGCCCCGGTGAGCAATGAAGTTACTGATTTCGGCAGAGCACTGATTGCTGCGCTCAGAACGAAGTACGACGTGCCGGCAGATGAGGACTGCCAATCCGATGAACGCACGCCTGACGCCAATGCAGACCCAGAAGAGCAGACGCCGGCCTCTGCGCCCCCAAAAGAAGCCCCCGCAGCTCAGCCTGTCCCGACTTCACGCACTGCCGACGGCCAGAGAAACTCGAGCGCATCAGTCGAATTAACCGTATGGGATCCTGCCACTGCGGCCGGACCGGTGATTAAACCCATCCTCTTTGACGAACTGCTGAAAAGTTTTTCCGGCAAGGCCGAAAAACGCGTGGCTGCCGTTCTAAAAACACCGCAGCCCGCAGAAGCCATCGCGTTAGGCGCTCCGCTTGGCAAACTGCGCACCCGCGAGGATCTGAAAATCGCCCTGCTCGCTGCGGAAGAAAAGACGCCCGCTTTTTTTGAACAAGCCATGCTGGCTGTTTCCTGCGGCCCGCTCCATACCAAGATTGCTCAAAACGTCGCGCATTTTCATGCTGCAGACGCTGACGAAGAACGCGAAGCGGCGCTCCTCGCTTTGGCAGAGTTAGCCAAAGACATTTCCAAATCCCGAGTTCCCGAACTGCTGGCCGGCATCTGGCGCTGCGGTCTTTTTTCGCCCGACGGACGTCTCACGCTGTTCGGACGCCGAACCTATCAGCATTTCCTGCACCTCGGCTTCCTTGATTTTGATCTCTCTGCGCTCTATCCGGATCTCCTGCTTAGCAACGAAGCGGGCGATCTGACGAAACGGCCGGATACTGCAGACTCCGCTGAAAAAAGTGAAGCTGCCGCCCCGGAGAGTGATTCAGCGCAGCCAGACCTGGCTCAAGCCGACGAAAAGGAGCGGAGCGAGGCCCCTCAGCCGTACGGCACCCTTCCGGTTCGTCAGCTCCTTCTGCGCTGGATTATTGAGCATATCGACAGTGATGCCGAATCTCGAATCATTGGGCTGCTCAAGTCAAAAACGCTGCGCGGCTCCCCGATTACGCGAGGCGTGCGCATCACCCGCGTGCGCGGCAACAATGCGCTGATGAAGCGCATCTTGTCGGCAGACCGTTCCGACCCCGGATTGCTTTCTGTTTTACGGCTGGCGATCGGAGAAAAGATGTTTGAGCGATGCTCGGCGCTCTACCCATCCTTCGCGCAGGGTCGTTTTTTGGACCGCAATAAAGAAGGCCGGCGGCCTTATCTCTCTGAACTGAAAAACTACATCGACGATGCAGGGACAGTTCAGCCCGCAGAAGCAGCCTCCTTTCTGGCCGGCGCCTGGCCTTGCGGGCTCTTTCAGGATGACGGCGATTCGCCCGCAGATGCTGACGCACTTTCGCTCGCCGGACAGCTGATTCTCAAGAAGATGGACGATGCCGGCATTGTCCCGTTGTCCGACATGATCCGTCACGCGGAAGACGCCGCGGCCAGAGCCCGCGAAGCAGAAGCCCGCGCCGCTGAACGTGCGGAAGCGCTGCGTCGAGAGCAAGAAATGGCCGAGGCGGTTCGCTCCGCTCAGCGCAGACAAGCTGAAACGGCTGCAGCTGCGCTGGCGGCCGCTGCTGAGGACGATGAAACGGTTCAGGAAGCTGCTCCCGCACACCCCGTGGAAAAAAGAGGCGCACAGAAAAAAACTGGAGCGGTTTTGCCCGCTCAGAGAGCCAAACTCAAAAGTGACCCGAATACGGTTGACGCCCTCAGCGCCGAAGCCTCCGTCACCGCGCCAACGCCGGCCGCAGACAATGTGCTCCCTGCCGCAGAACCTGCATCCGCAGCACAAAGTGCTGTCAGCGGCTCTAAGCCGACCGGCGAATTAGCTGGGCAGCATCCCGAACCCGTCCAATCGCCCGCGCCCTTGAAAGCGCCGCTGCGCAATCCCGACCGAGAGCCAACGCCCGGCTGTGAACGGTGGCTTGGCTTCGTGCACCGCACCGGAACCTTTGTCAACTTCTTCTGCTTTGCCGTATGGAACCCATTTGAGGAGCGTTTTGAAGCCGCTTCTGAAGAGTCCCTTCGCACGCGTTTCCCAAGCCTCGGCGCCGTCAATCTGAAGGGCGTTTCGACGGGAGCCGTCAACGACGGCTCCATTTATGCCGCCGACATCGATTTTTCTGCAGATCTGAAGATCAATCTTGACGTGGGTACGGGCGCTCCGCGCCCGGACTTCAAATACCGTATTGACTTCGATAAGCTGACGCGGCAGGGCCGCATGCGCCGTGCTTCCGACATCGGCATCTATCGAATCGTCTTTCCGGAATCTGCCGAAGTCGACTTCAGCAAGACCATTCCGGTGCGCCTCTCGCTCGACCCAGCCGTTGAACCGCCTAAAGGCACAAAGGCCGCCAAAAACAATAAAGTTTGGCAAAGCATGGGGATCTCTTCCGTGCCGGTGCTGCTCGCTTACCAAGGCCGATTCCTCGGTCCGTGGACCCTCAAGGAAGATGCGGGCCACCATCCCTATCTGGCTGCGCCCGAAGGCCTCGCCGACGGCCTTGCGCCAGGGCTTGAAGCAGACGGCACCGCCCCTGATTTGCTTGAAACGCACGAAAGCTATCGCGCCGTTGATCAAATTGTCGTCGGCCAAAGCGCCGTGCTCGACACGGAAGGACTCAAGGCCGGGCGCTTTGACATATTGAGCGACAGAGCACTCCTCGCCAAAGCTGCTCAGGCCGCTCAAAGAGCACTGTCGGCTTCGGCCGCTCCGCACTCATCCGGAACGGATGCGGGCAGAAGGCAGATTGAATCGTGGCTTGCGGCCGAGCATTCTGCCAATGAACTCTTTCCCGATGTCGCTGAGGTTTCAGAACGCCGCCGGGCTCGTCTGGAAAAACTCCTGGAAGCATCCGGCCGCAGCAGCCTTTTCACTCGTGAAATAGCCGATCTTGCCCGCATTTCGATGGGTGCGCAGGCGCTTGAAAAGGGCCCGCTCTTTGAGGCCGTGCTTGAACGCATCTTTTCGGATGCCAAAACGCTCAAGCAGCTCGGTGCCAGTTCTGCCTTCGTCAGTATTCTCGAAAAGAAAGAGCGGCAGGTCGATCAGCTGGCCCAGCGAATCGAAGCCGAACGCATCCGTGCTCAGGCTGAACTTTCTGCCGCTGAGGCAGAAAAGACCGCAGCCCTTCAGGCGCTCCAGGACGAACAAGCCAAACTCGCAGCTCAGCGCAAACACACAGCAGCCGAATTCGCAGCGCTTGCTGATCTGGAGGCCGTCAACGCCAAACGTCAGACACTCGCTCAGGATGCTGAGGCGCTTCAATCCCGCATTGAGGACCTCACGCATTCTGCCGAAGATCTCGAATCCCGCGTTTCCGAAGCTGCCCAGCGCGCACAGAACTATATTTTCGACGGCCGTGCCGCAGCCAAATTCATGGAAGCAGCAGCCGACTTTCGCCGGGAAGAAACTGAGAAATCCGTTGTCATCCGTGCCGAGACCATCCGCCGTCTGAAGACCTCTGCGCTTTCGGGCGCCGAACTTGCCGATTATCTGGTAAGGGGCGTCTCAGCCGTTCGCAGCTACAGTGCCAACGACATCCTCAACCTCTTTTTGTCCCTCACGCAGAACTTCCTGACCGTCTTCTCCGGGCCGCCGGGATCGGGCAAAACATCGATCTGCTCCATCCTTGCGCACGTCCTTGGACTCGACCTCGTATCGGAGGCGCTCGGCCGTCAGTCGCCCGAATCGCTCGCGCTTTGGCCGTCGCCGGAATTTGCCGACCGCTATCTGCCGATCTCCGTGGAGCGCGGCTGGACCTCCAAACGCGACTTCGTGGGATATTGGAATCCGCTCACCAAGACTTTTGAGAGCGTTGATGACCGCCGGCGCGATGCTTTCCAGGCTCTCGATGCTGAAGCTCGGCTCGGAGCGCCCAAACTCCCTGCGGTGATGCTTCTCGATGAAGCCAACCTCTCGCCCATGGAGTACTACTGGGCAGACTTCATGAATGTCTGCGACGATGCCTCTGGTCACGCCTCCATCAGCCTCGGCGACCACAGAAGACTGAAGATTTCGCCTGCGCTTCGTTTTCTCGCTACGATCAACAACGACCACACGACTGAAACACTCTCGCCTCGCCTCGTCGATCGCGCTGCCGTCATTACCCTGCCGGCCGCAGACCGCGCAGCCCTGATTCGCACTGCGCGGAGCTTTACGCCGCAGATCATCAGCTGGGCGGCACTTTCATCATTATTTTCCGCCGGCACAACACCTCTCACCGGCGCCGCGGGGGAAGGCTTGGAAGAGCTTATTTCGCTTACGGCTGCTGCCGGAACGCCGATGTCAATTCGCGTGCAGCTCGCTTTTGAAAAAGCCGTGCTCGGCGGTCTGCCTGTTTTCCGCGAAGATCCAAAATTGGGGCAAAGTGTGGCAGACGCTGCACTCGACTGCGCCGCAGCCTCCCGGCTGCTCCCGCATCTTTCCGGCAATGGCCCGGACTACAGATCGGCGCTCGTCAATCTGTTGGATGCGGCTCACCGGCGGCGGCTGGTGCGAACCGCCGGACTGCTCGAAACGATGATCAGCCGCGGCGACCGTGCACTCGGATACTTCAGCTTCTTGTGAAGCTGCCGACCGATATCCAAGAGCATCACGCAAGGAGCCTGAGTGGTGAACGACGCGATTCATTCCTCTGCCGCAGCCGTGAGCGACGATTCACACTCCATCTCTCGAATCGCCGCTAACCGGCTGCGTCTCGTTCCGCTCAGCTGGAAGGGCGAAACGGTGGAGCTTACGCTCCAGTCTGCGCCCGTCCACCTCTGCGCAGACACGCTCGTGAGGACGCTGCCGACGGTTTTTGCAGATCGGCCGTACCGCATTGAATGTGAAGGCGCCATGCTCAAGCGGCTCGCTGCGGTCACGATTGAGCTCAATGACGATGTCGTTTTATGTTCATCGACGAGCCGTGACGGCCTGCAGTTCTTTGCTCAGCCGACTGACCCGAATCTTTTTGCGGACGTATTTGGTCTTGCGAGACTCTCCGTCTCGCTTCGCAGACCCGACGCTCTAGTCCCGGAGCTTTTCTATGCACCGCCCATCCATGTGCTTTTGCCTAAAGGGGAACGCGCCGAAGCCATATCTAAAATGGCTGTACGAGTCGCATCAGCGAGCGACAGACTCTTCCCGAAAGTGTGCTCGCACGATCGAACGAAAGAGGACTGCGGCGAATCATCTTCGGAAAAAGCGATTCGCAATCAGGAAGAAGCGCTCGAGCGCATTATTCAGCTCTATGAACGGCACTTCAGTTATTTTCGTACGAATGCACGCAGCCGTCTGAGCGAACGTGAAGAGGTCGGCGCCTTTGCCAAACTCAAAAGCTTTACACAGAAAACTCTCGAATTTATTGTTCGCCATCCCGAAGAGCTCGAACCGGCTCCCGGCGGCATCGGCATACGCCCGAACGGCATCGGACCTGCCTGGCTGCCGCGCAGGTCCTTGATTCGTTCTGCACAGCCCTCCTTCAATACTTATGAAAACCAAGCGCTGGTCGGGTTTTTAACCTCGCTTGCCCATGAAATCGACACGGAATCTGCGGAACTCAC
>OJSE01003127.1_pt1 | contig 15572 bp, 21 predicted proteins | sample 1599351 | NCBI WGS metagenome assembly OJSE01 (sample SAMN04168656, study PRJEB22393) | human gut metagenome | biome: human gut microbiome; feature: stool | host: Homo sapiens | collected 2014-03-17 | reverse complement strand
AAAACTTCTGCCACCACTGTGAAGGTAGAGACGATCTTCTGAAACTTGAGTTATGGCAAAAGGCCATTGTGTCTGTAATCTTTGGAATTGTCGGCAAGGATGGGCTAAGACAATTTAGAGAAGTTGTCATCATTGTAGCCAGGAAAAACGGGAAAAGCTTATTTGCAGCTGCGATCATAGCCTATTGCGTATTCCTTGATGGCGAGTATGGCGCAAAAGTATTTTGTGTGGCTCCTAAGTTAGACCAAGCGGATCTTGTATATTCAGCGTTTTGGCAGACGATACAAAAAGAGCCTGAACTGCAAGCCCTAACAAAGCGAAGGAAATCAGACTATTTTGTTGAAAGCACAAACAGCAGCGTAAAAAAGCTAGCGTTTAATGCAAAAAAGGCCGATGGATTTAACCCGCACTTGACGGTGTGCGACGAGATTTCAAGCTGGCCTGGTGATAACGGCTTAAAGCAATACGAGGTAATGAAGTCTGCGCTAGGCGCACGAAAACAGCCTTTGATTTTGTCTATATCAACGGCCGGATACATTAACGAGGGAATCTATGACGAACTGATTACAAGATGCACAAGGCTTTTACTGGGAGACAGCAAAGAAACTAGGCTGGCTCCTTTTTTGTATATGATTGACGATATTGACAAATGGAACGATATAAACGAACTGAGAAAAAGCAACCCAAACCTTGGTGTATCGGTTTCTGTCGATTATCTTCTGGAAGAGATTGCGATTGCAGAAGGAAGCTTGTCAAAGAAGGCTGAGTTTTTAACAAAATATTGTAATATCAAGCAAAACAGCAGCCAAGCGTGGATTTCTACACAAGACGTTGAAAGAGCTAGTGGACAACCTATCTCCTTGGAAGATTTTAGAAACTGTTATTGCGTTGGTGGCATTGACTTGTCCAGGACAACAGACCTCACAGCGTGCTGTGCTGTTTTGGAAAAGGATAAAAGGCTATATGTATTTACAAAGTTTTTCTTGCCATCTGAGTGCATAGAGGAAGCGACACAAAGAGATGGAATCCCATATCAAGCATATATACAAAGAGGTTTTCTAACTCCTTCTGGTGACAACTTTGTGGACTATCATGATTGTTTCAATTGGTTTAGGTCCTTGGTAGAACAATATGATATTTATCCACTAAAGATAGGGTATGACAGATACACAGCACAATACTTGGTGCAGGAAATGCGGGAATATGGGTTTCATATGGATGACGTGTTCCAGGGCACGAACCTAACTCCTGTAATCAGAGAGACAGAGGGACTAATCAAGGACGGTGTAATCAATATCGGAGACAATGACCTGATGAAGGTACACTTGTTGGATACGGCACTGAAAATAGAAGCTGAAAGCGGAAGATGCAGACCAATAAAGATAAGTGCAAAATCTCACATTGACGGAACCGCAGCGCTTCTTGACGCTATGACAGTTCGACAAAAATACTATGCAGAAATAGGAGTGCAGCTAAAGAATGAATCATAAAGAAGAAACGGAGAAATAAATCATATGGGACTGTTTGACAAAATATTCAAAAAGCAGAGCGCCCCGAGAGGTGATGAGGGTTTCTTCAAAACGCTTACTGCGTATATGCCAATCTTTACGACTTGGGGCGGGCAAATATATGAAAGTGAGCTTGTCAGGAGCGCAATCAATGCTAGGGCAACACATATCAGCAAACTTTCTATAGAAATCAACGGTTCTGCAAAACCAAAACTGCAAACAAAACTAAGAACCGGGCCAAACGAATGGCAAACATGGGGCCAGTTTTTATATAGGCTTTCCACAATCCTGGATGTAAACAACACGGCCTTTATCGTCCCTGTTATGGATGACTATATGTATACAAGCGGTATTTTCCCAGTATTGCCTACTATGTGTGAGATTTTACAGTTTAACGGGGAGCCATGGCTTAGGTATCAGTTTCAATCCAGAGAATATGCTTCCATTGAAATGAAATACTGCGGAATCATGACAAAGTTTCAGTATCAGGACGATTTCTTTGGTGAAAACAATTTGGCATTGAATCCCACAATGGAACTTATCAACATTCAAAACCAAGGCATTGCAGAGGGCGTGAAATCATCTGCAACGTTCAGGTTTATGGCTAAACTAAACAACTTTACAAAAGCAGAGGATTTAGCCAAAGAAAGAAAACGGTTCACAAGAGAAAATTTGCAGGGCGAGGGAGGCGTATTGCTGTTCCCCAACACATATTCCGACATACAGCAGATCAAAAGCAGCCCGTTTGTCGTTGACGCAGAACAAATGAACACGATCAGAAAAAATGTGTTTGATTATTTTGGCGTAAACGAAGATGTATTGCAAAACAAAACGTATGGGGATGCGTGGTCAGCTTTTTATGAAGGAGCGATTGAACCATTTGCAATCCAGTTTTCTGATGTAGTGACGAAAATGCTATTTACAGAGCGGGAAAGAGCTTCCGGCTCTTTTTTAATGGCCACAGCAAATAGATTGCAATACATGAGCAATGCAGAAAAACTTAATGTATCCGCACAGATGGCAGATAGAGGAATTATGAACAGAGACGAAATCAGGCAGATCTGGAACCTTCCACCACTGCCAGATGGCCAAGGGCAGGCATACACGATCCGTGGAGAATATTATCTGCTAAACGGGAATGGGACAGTGACAAAGAAGGGAGACGATCTAACAAGTGGAGCTGACTGATAAACAATTAAACAAGCTTGAAAGCGGACGTGAATATAGAGCCATGACAATGTCCGCCAGAGCGGAAGACGATAGCGAAGGGATGATTGTAGAAGGATATGCTACTACCTTTAATCAGCCTTATACACTTATGGAAGGGAGAGGGTACAGGTTCGTTGAAAAGGTTGATCCATCTGCATTTAATGAGTGTGATATGTCAGATGTCATTATGCAATACGATCATGAAGGGCGCGTGTTTGCAAGAAACAAAAACGGAACGCTTTCTTTGACTGTAGATTCTATTGGATTGAAGATTGTGGCGGACCTTGGTGGCACTGATATTGGAAGGCAATTATACCAAGAAATCAAGGGTGGATATACAGATAAAATGTCGTTTGCGTTTTTGGTTGAAGAGGATACAAGAGAAAAAACGATGGACGATACAAACACAGAGACGATAACAAGAACGATTACAAAAATAAAGAAACTATTCGATGTTTCTGCCGTTTCCATTCCGGCAAACGACATGACATCGATTAGTGCCCGGAGATACGCCGACGGAGTGATCGACGGCATCAAGGCGGAGAGACTGGAACGGGCAAAGAAAAAACTAAAATTATATTTGGAGGTATAAGAATGAACCGAAAAGAAGAAATCGAAGCCCGTTTGGCTGAAATTAGGGCAGAAGTAGACAACGAAGGGGCAGACATTGACGCTCTCACCGAAGAGGTACGCGCATTGAAAAATGAACAGAAAGAAATTGAGAACATGGCGCAAAAAAGATCTGAGCTGCGCAAGGCTGTTGCGGGCGGTGCAGGAGAAGTGATCAGAAGGTTCCCGAAAGCAGATAAAGAAAGTGTTTACGGGATTGAGTCCGAGGAATATCGTACTGCATGGTTGAAAAACTTGCAGGGGAAAGAACTCAATGACATGGAGCAAAGAGCATTTACCGTATCTAACGGAGCAATCTCTAAACTGGTTGTAAATGACATTATGAGCATTGTTCGTGACCATGCTCCGCTCATGGAACGCATTTCCATGGTATATAGTGCAGCAAAAATCACTTATTATGTGGAGGGTACCACGAACGAAGCGACTGATCATACGGAAAATGCACAAATTACCCCGTCTGGGGATACGCTGACTGCCGTTGAACTAAGCCCGTCCGAAATTGTAAAAATGGTACAAGTTTCTGATGCGGCACAACAAATGAGCATCCCCGTGTTTAACGCCTGGTTGTCCAGAACGCTCGGCGAAGCAATCGCAAGAAAAATCAACAACAAAATCATTACCGCAATTTCTGCGGCAGCAACCTCTGCTGGTACTACTATTGATGCAGCTGGTGTTCAAACTTTGCTTGGTTCTGTAAAAGGCGAAAGCGTATCCATTCTGTGCAACAGAAAAACTCTGTACAACAAATTGTTGCCGATTCAAGATAACAGCAAATCTAGCATTGTAAAATTCGATGGCACTTATGAAAGCGCGCGCGTTTACGGTGTAGAGGTTCTCGTAGACGACAACGTAGCAGACGATACTGTTATTGCAGGAGATATGCCGAAAGCTGTTGGCGCAATCGGTGAAGATATTGGCGTTCGTCAAGCTTATGACATCAACACTAACAGCTACAAATATTTGGGCGTAGCCATGTTTGATACCAAGGTGGGCATCAATTCTGCGTTCGCAAAGCTGGTAGTTGGGGGCTAACCCCAACCACCTCTTTGTTTATGATGATAGCGGAGGGCTAAGATGCTAGAAAAGGTAAAGCTTGCGCTAAGAATTACAACAGATGCCTTTGATAGTGAAATTCAAGACTTGATTGATGCGGCGCTGGCTGACCTTGGCATTGCCGGCGTAACAACAATCACAGAGACAGATCCACTTATTATTCGTGCAGTCACTACATTTTGCCGCGTGAACTTTGGGCAACCTGATGATTACGATAAACTTAAATACTCCTACGATGAACAAAAGGCACAATTGCAAGTAGCTACAGGATACACAAACTGGGGAGAATAACAATGGACAGATCAGAAGTGATTACATTGGTATCCCAAACATACACACAGGATGATATAGGCCAGGAAGTGCCGGCAGAAACAGAAAGGCAAGTGTATTGCAATGTTTCAAGTATAACCATGAATGAATGGTACGAAGCCGGCAGAAATGGATTGCAGCCTCAATACAAGCTTACAATGTTCCGATATGACTACAGCGGAGAACAAATTGCTGTATACAAAGAAAAAAAATACTCCATATACAGAACTTATGTTCGTGCAGATGAAATGATAGAGCTGTATGTAGAGGAACAGGTTGGTGTGTGATGGCTAAAACTATAGGTATAGAAAAACTTGCAGATGCAATTGTGGGAGAGCTTGAAGCTTATAATCAAGAGGTAACCGAGCAAATAAAAATTGCTGCCGAAGAGGTGGCAGAAGATTGCGCAACTGATATCAAGGCAAAAGCGACGAAAGGAACTGGTAAGTACAGGAGAGGATGGAAAACGAAGATTGCCTTTGAAAGTAATGAGGACATAAGGGTTGTTGTTTACAACAAAACAGCGCCGCAGCTCACACACCTGTTAGAGTTTGGACATGCAAAGGTTAACGGTGGGCGCGTTGAGGGGAAACCACACATAGCGCCCGCAGAACAAAAGGCTGCAAAGGCAATGCTGAACAAAGCGAAAGTGGCGGTGAAAGCGAAATGATGACCTTGGTAGAATTAAATGAAATTCTAAAACAATCCGGTTATCCGGTTGCGTATAGGTTTTTCAATACAAAGCAAACGCCGCCGTTTGTGTGTTATCTTGTTTCCTACACGAACAATCAAAGCGCTGATAATGTACCGTGGAAGAAAATCAACCATATACAGATAGAACTGTACACAAAAAACAAAGACCTAGACGCAGAAAAAAAGATAGAAGATTTGCTGACAAACGCAGGTCTTTTTTTTAATGCGGAAGAAGCGTACATAGACACAGAAAATATCTACCAAAGAATTTATGAAATAGAGGTGTAAGGATGGCAACAGCAGAAAAGATTTATTATGGCTTAGACAGCGCCGGATACGCACTGCTAACAGATGAGGACGCAGGTACTTATTCTGAGGTTGTAAAAATGCCTGGTGCTGTAAGTCTAACCCTTGAACAGCAGGGCGAGGTAACCAAGGTATATGCGGATAACATCGTTTGGTATCAAACGGCAAGCAACAACGGATACGAGGGAGATTTGGAGATCATGGCTCTCCCCGATACGTTCCTTACTGATGTGTTAGGGCAAACCTTGGATTCAACGGCCAAGGTGTTGGTTGAAAAAGACACGGATCAGCAAAAACCTTTTGGATTTGTGTTCCGGGTAAAAAACGACATCAACAACACCTGTCATGTGTTTTACAACTGCACGGCGACACGGCCCAGCGTGGGCGGCGCTACACAAGAAGAATCTTTCGAGGCGACGACGCAAACCGTCACGATTTCTTGCGTTTCCTTGCCGTCTTTGAACTTGATAAAGGCAAGGACAACGGCAGAAACCGGAGAACCGATAAAAGAATCGTGGTTCACAACGATCTGGAAACCTGGTGCAGGAGAATAAACGTGGAAAAAACAATCATGATTGGAGATAGGGAAATCAAGCTGCGGGCAACCGCAGCAATTCCCTATTTATATAGGCAAGAGTTTGGAAGCGATATGTTGGTTGAAATTGCCAACGTAGAGAAAGGGAACGGAAGCACGGAACTTTTCACAAGGCTTGCATATTTGATGGCAAGACATGCTGACAAAGATTCTGTTCCAGAAAACATGATCGACTGGCTTGACCAGTTTAATACTTTTGACATCTATGCGGCAATCCCACAGATCATGGAAGTTTGGGGAGCGAACCAAAAAACGACGTCCAAAAGCAAAAAAAAAGTAGATTAACGACAAGGCAATATACAACGGGACTGTTTTTGTTACGTTGTGCACAGATTGGAATTTCTATCTCAGAACTAGAAAACATTACACTGGGCATGGCGTACGACATCATGACAGAGTACAACAACGATGACTATAACTATCCATACATAGCTACACAAGAAGATATGGACAAGCTATAAACAAAAGGCAGGTGAAACCATGGCCGGAAGCATAAAAGGGATTACTGTTGAAATAGGCGGAGACACCACAGGACTGTCCAAAGCCCTTGCCGGAATCAACAAAAATATAACAAATACTCAGAAACAACTAAAAGAAGTTGAAAAGCTATTAAAGCTGGACCCTAAAAACACAGAACTTTTAGAACAAAAACAGCGGTTGCTTGGAGATGCAATCGAGCAAACAAGCACAAAACTAGATGCTCTTAAACAGGCAGAAGCGGAAGCGCAAAAGCAGTTTCAAAAGGGCGATCTAAGCCGAGAAGAGTATGAAAAATTACAGCGGCAGATTATTGCAACAGAACAAAAACTACAAGGATTAACGACACAAACAAGCAAAACCAAAAAGGCATTTGACAACATTTCTAAATCATCAGAAGATTTTGCAGGAAAGCTTGACTCTCTAAGCGGAAAACTTGCTCCGATCACAGCTGGTGTTTTGGGACTGGGTGCTGCCGCTATTGGTGCTGTAGAGGGAACAGAAGAGCTTAGAAGCGATTTATCCAAACTAGACCAAAACGCGAAGGAACACAAGGTAAGTATAGATACGGCGCGGAAAGCCTGGGAGGATTTTGCCATTGCCAGCGACGAGACGGACAGCGCCGTGGAGGCCACCTCCAACCTCTTGCAGGCAGGCTTTACGGAAAGCAACCTGCAAAAGGCGGTAGAAAACCTGACGGGCGCGTATCTCAGGTTCCCGGACACGATGAAAATAGAAAGCTTGGCGGACAGCTTGCAGGAAACACTGGCCACCGGCGCGGCCACAGGGCAGTTTGCAGAGCTACTGGATAGGCTGGGCATCGGCGCCGAGAAATTTTCCAAGGGGCTTGCCAAGTGCAAAACACAGGCGGACAAGCAAAACTATGCGCTGGAAACGCTGGCAAAGGCAGGCTTGGCGGATACCTACAACGGCTGGAAGGACACAAACAGCGAGCTGGTAGAAAGCAAAAAGGCCAACCTTGACTTGCAAAAGTCCATGGCAAAGCTGGCGGAAACCGTACAGCCCATCCTAACGGATATTGTGGACGCGGTTTCGGATATGGTGGACTGGTTCAATGAGCTGTCGCCGGAGGTGAAGGAAACGACGGTCAAGGTGCTGGCGTTTTCGGCGGCGCTGTCACCCATAGCCAAGATTGCTTCAAGCGTAACAAAGGGAATTTCTTCTGCGACAAAAGGCATTTCTAAGATGATAAAGCCAGCTATGGACGCGACGTCAAATACCGGGCTTTTGAGCAAGGCGATGTCGACGCTGGGCGCTATCCCGGGCGGCGGCTTAATCGCCGCCTTTGCGGGGCTTTCCGTAGCGTTCGGCACCTACTTAGCCAACGTCGACACGATGACAAAACGAACCAGAGAGTTTATCCAGGGGATCCACGATATGCAGACGGCTAACCAGGAAGCAGTGGAAGCAGCCCAAGCGACGATGCAGGATCGTTTGGCAGAGGTGGAGATGACCAAGGAAATGGCCGCCCGTGTGCTGGAGCTGACGGGGGCGCAGTCGCTGGACAATCAGCAAAAGGCGGAGCTGTCCAGTCTTGTCGGCATCCTGAATGACCAATACCCGGATTTGAACTTGCTGCTGGATGAGCAAGGAAGATTGACAAAGGACAGCGCAAAGAATTTAGAAGAATATATCAAGAACCTGGAACAGAGCATCAAGACAGAAGCGTTGCGTGATGTAGCCGTAGAGCAGTATAAGGCGCTTTGGGATGCGGAAAACAATCTAAAAGCTTTGAGGGATCAGCAAAAGGAAACCACAGATCAACTAAACAGCGCAGAACAGGAACTTTACAATCTGACAGGCATGACGGCAGAGCAGATCGGACTGCAGCAGGGAGCACAGGGAAACCTAAACTTTGTCAATGCAGAAGCAAGAGACAGGGTGGCAGAACTTATCAATTCATGGAGAGGACTTGAAGAAAGCTCAGGTTATTTATCAAAAGAAATACAGTTGCAATCAGATGTTGTTGATGGCTTGCGAAGCAATTACAACACAACTATGACTGACATGGTGAATGCTACAGGAACTATGGAAGAAAATGTTACAGCTGACCTTCAAGACATAGGAACTGAAGCAAACAATATGAGCATAGAAGTAGGAAAAGGTGCTGACGTAACAGAAACAGAAGTTTCAGATATGACCACAAATATAAACGATACTTTGGCCACAATAGATGGAAACAAGGTAGGAACGAATATTGCAACTGGTATTGGAGATGGTATCAAAAATAATGCATGGAGAGCAAGCGAAGAGACAAGAAAGATGATGCAAGGTGTCGAAAATGCGATCAATGCAAATCCAAAGTTTAAGTCTCTAGCGAAAAGCGCAGGATTACAAGGCTTTGCAGATGGCGGTACACTCACAAGTGGACTTGCTGTTGTAGGCGAAGAGGGGCCTGAGTTTCTTAGTGTACAAAGCGGTAGAGCTACTGTAATACCTATGACAACAAGGCAAAAACAAGCAGTTCATGGCGGTGGAGGAAACACGGTAAACGTTGATATTACCATCAATAACGGACAGTTTACAGCGTCAGACGCAAAACGTGTAGCCAGAATGGTGAACAGGGAACTTGGGATGGTGTATAGATGAGAAAATTCAAGTTAATGAATAGCCGAGGAGAATCGTTTGACTTAATGCGTCGAGACGCTTTTTTTAGTACACCGGATGGGCTTGGATTTGACGAAACCATAGAATTTGCGCAGATGGGCGATCAATACGTGGACACATATCATTACGCAACACAGATGGTTATTACCGGTGAAATGCGGTTTGCTGGATATGAACAATACAAAGAGTTTACATCGTTCATTACAGACGACTTGGTTCTCATGTATGCCCCTTTGGACACGTGGTATGAAGCAGATTGTATTCTACAGTCAATTACAAAGGGTGAGCTTGATAATATCACCGGATATTTAGTTTGTACAGTCTCGTTTACCAGAAAATCCATCTGGCACAGCGATAGAACATTTATAAAATCCAATCCTAGCGTAGGTGATGGCAAGGTATATGCGTATACATACCCATATACATACGCAGAAGCAACAGCTGGGGATATGTCAATTCAAAACAACGGGACAGTGCAATCAAGCTGTGTGATTCAAATTCTAGGCCCGGTTTCCAATCCGCGTTGGGCATTGATTCAAAGTGGGCAGATCATCGCTGATGGAGCTGTATCGGCAGATATACCAGAGGGACGGAAGATCGTGATAGACAGCGATCCGGCGAAATTGGAAATAGCGGAATATACAACAAATAACGTATTTGTAAGAGACCTGTACCAATACAGCAACTTTTCAACGGCACGGTTTCTTATGATACCGCCGGGAAATTCTATCATTCGCGTTTTAAACGCTGGGGCAGCGGAGGTTGACGCCTACGTGGAGGTACGCCAAAGTGCAAAAACTGTATAAAATAGAAATCTTTGACAATGCGTTTAATCTTGTGGGGCATTCCGCGATTCTTGAGCCAGAGGTCGTCTACGATTATATTTCCATGTCTACCACCTCCATTGCGTGCCTGGACGAAATGCCGAATATACGGCAGTATCAGCTGGCACACATTACTGACAATGACGGTACTGTGGTGTTTCAGGGGATTGTCTATGGCTTTGTACAGGAAAAGGACGCTTTGATGCAGGTCACGGTAAAGCCGCTTTTATCCTTGATGGATAGAAGCTTTTCCACAGAAGGGTATATCACAGAATACGACACGGTGGAGGGTTGGATCGCATACTTTCTAAAGACAGTCTATCAAGGCACGGAACAGATACCGGCCAGCTATGCAGGGATTAAAATACGAGCAGTGACGCAGACCAGGATTGCGGAAGCACGCGACCCCGAAATGGCGGCAATCATGGATATGTACGATTATGCGGTCACGGCCCTGCAAGCCTATGGCATAGTGGTCAAAGCCGCCTTTGACCCGCAGGCCAAGACCTTTACGTTTGAAATCGGAGTGAACAGCGATGCGCAGGTAACAGTGGAAGCGGACAGGCCGAACATCATAGCAAAAACCTTCAATATGGATGGCGACGGGGAGAAATACAATGTTGTACAGCTGTTCTTCAAAGACGATACGGGACAGACGACAGGCCGGTGGTATGCGCTCAACACAGAGGGCGGCCTGGCCGATACTACACCGCCGGATTATCATTTGGAGGATATAGAGCCGCCGCTGATGATGACATATGCTGACCTAGGAAGCGGATACAACACAACGGACAAATACCCGCCGGACAGCGTATGGCTGGAAAAGGCCCGCGAAGTGCTGAAGCCGGCGGCGGACAGCCAGGAGATCTCGTTGACGGTATCGGCAGAGGATAGGCTGGTACGCATCGACATGATGGATATGGGCCGCGCCATCCGTATCCTGCATGCCGGAAGTGTGTATGAATCAAAGCTGACGGGTGTTTTGCTGTCAAACGGAGTAAAGACGTTGACCTTCGGCTTTGCAAGAACGGATTTAACTAGCATTTTGACATTTCAAAGGAGAGGAAAGACATGGTAACGCTGAAACAATACAACGGCAGCACCGTACAGCCGACCGATGATGCGGTGCTGTACGATGCGCTTTTGGGCGTATCAGGCGTGATTCAGGGAGCGGCCTGCACCATCGTGGGGGCCAACCAGATCCGCGTAGCAGCAGGAAGGATCATGATTTGCGGGAGGATGGTATCGGTGGATGATGAGCTGGTAACCGCCAATATCAGTACATCCGGCAGCCAGCAGGGCCGGCTGATCCTACGGGTGGATATGGCCAATACGGAAACACCAGCTTACTTTACAACGCAGGTAGGCACGCCCCTGCCGCCCCTGGTGCAGGAGGATATCAACACAAACGGCTTGATCTATGAATTTGAAATGGCCACATACACGGCAGGCGAATTGGCTATCTCGGATATTAAGAACATCGCGCACACGTTATCCAAAAACAATGATTATCGCAATATGCCCGGCGTTATCCAAATCTGGCCGGGGAATACACCGCCGGCCGGATGGCTGTTGTGCAACGGGCAGGCGGTGAGCCGCACCACGTATGCAAACCTGTTTTCTGTGCTGGGTACGGCCTACGGGCAGGGAAACGGAAGTACGACGTTCAACGTGCCGGACTTAACAGGCCGCGTGCCGGTAGGGAGCAACAGCACCTATCCATTGGCGAGCAAGGGGGGTGAAGCGGCGCACGCCCTGACGAGCGCAGAAAACGGGCCGCATACACATGACCGCCTGTTATGGGTGGATGGGCAGCCAGTGACGCTGACGGGCAGCGAATCGGGCGCATACAGGGTATCCTTTACATATGATAAGGGCGGCCCGAACATGGTAAGCACCTCGGAATCCGGGCAGGGACAGGCGCACAACAACATGCAGCCGTACATAGCCCAGCACTACATCATCAAATATTAGGAGGGGAAACAGATGGCATTCGGGAAACAGATCACAGGAGACAACGGGGCATTTGTGGGGCAGTATCACCGCATCCGTACGGTGGTGTACGACTATGACATAGGACAATGCCACATCACCATTGCGCATTACGCGGACAAGCAGTACCGGGAACAGGAAAAGGCGGAGATTGCGGCAAACCAAGCGAAGATCGCGCGGTACCACGAGCTATCCAAAAAAGAGAACCTGACAGAGGAGGAACGCGCAGAGCTTTCAGGGATGAGCCTGCAGCAGCTGGAAGCGTTCGTGCCGGAACCCAGGAACATAGGGCCTGACACTAAGGTAACGCTGGGGATAGAGGAGGATGTGCGGAAGGGCCTGTATGACAGGCTGGGCGCGAATGTAAGCACATTTGAAGGCGCGACGGATATATAAGGAGGAACATCATGGAACAAATCAAAAGCGGGAGCAAGGGCGAGGTTGTAGAGCTGGTGCAGCGGATGCTGAATGAGAAAGGGTATGCATGCGGCAGTGCAGACGGGATCTTTGGGACGAAAACAAAAAATGCCGTAGAGAAGTACCAAAAGGCCAAAGGATTATCGGTAGACGGGATCGTGGGGAACAACACGTACGCCAAGCTGTTTACAGACTGCCTATTGAAGCGCGGGAGCCGGGGAGAACTGGTAAAAGCGTTGCAAACAAGGCTGAATGAACAGGGATACAAGGCAGGCGCGGCAGACAGCATCTTTGGGAGCAATACCGAAAAAGCAGTCAAAGCATTGCAGAGTGCGGCCGGGATCACAGCAGACGGCAAGGTGGGACAGAATACCTGGACGGCGCTGTTGGAAGGAAAGGGAGCGGGGACGCCAACAAGCGCACACTTCAAGCTGAGCGAATTCAAATGCAAGGACGGAACGGCAGTGCCTGAAAAGTATTACGAGAACTGCCAAAGGCTGATGAACAAATTGGAGGAAGTCAGGACGGCGTGCGGAAATAGGCCAATTACGATCAACAGCGGATATAGGACACCTTCGTACAACAAAAAGGTGGACGGAGCCCCGAAGAGCCAACATCTATATGCAGCGGCAGCGGATATACGTGTCGCGGGGATGAGCGCTGCCGAGGTATACAAAATTTGCGATAAGATTATAGGAGACCAAGGTGGTGTAGGGAAATATAGCAACTTTACACACTTGGATGTTCGTAAATATAGGGCGCGCTGGTGAATGATATGGAGTATGTGAGAACGGAAGTATGCACAGAACGGCACCAGCGGAACCGAGAAGAACTGAAAACGCTGGAAACCCGTGTAAACAACCACGGCAAAGAGCTGGACGCCTTGTCGGTGGATTTTGCCGAGCATGTAGCGACGCAGGCAGAGATCAACCGGCAAACGTTGGAACAGCTCAAAGAACTGCAAAAAAGAACGGCAGCGATAGAGGATCAGCCGCGGCGAAGATGGGAACAGGTGCTGGGAATCATAGTAAATTGGGCGACGCTGGCGCTGCTGGGACTACTTGCGGTAAAGATAGGGCTATGACACCGAAAGGGTGTTCTTTTTTTACAAATGCGCTGAAAGATGGAACCAGCTGGAAATTCAGCTGGTTACCTCATCCCTGCGATGTATAGGGATGAGTTATGAACAGATCGAGGCATTTTTAGCACAATGGTATGATCCTCAAAAAAGGATTGCATAAAGAAGGGAGAAAACAAATGAAACAATGGATTAAGGCGGCGGGCATCCGTGCGATTAAGACGATTGCCCAGACGGCGGTGGCGATGATCGGCACGAGCGTGGTTATCTCCGAGGTGGACTGGGTGATGGTGGTAAGCGCGTCGGTGTTGTCCGGGGTATTGAGCCTACTGACCAGCGTCGCGGGATTGCCTGAATTGAAAAGCGAATAACAAAAGAAAGGGCCGGAGCAATCCGGCCTTTTTTATTTATTGGGGGAAATGCGAGGTGTTTTATATGAATGTTTTTGATGTTGCAAAATATATTCTTCATGAATTAGGAGCAATCCAAGTTTGGAAACTTCACAAGCTTATATACTATTGCCAAGCATGGTCTTTAGTTTGGGACGATGAACCTTTGTTTGAAGAAAACTTTTATGCATGGGACAATGGGCCAGTGTGCAAGGAACTGTATGAAAAGCATATTGGATTGTATAGACTCTCTGAAAATGACATACATGGTGAGATAAATGGATTTACCACAAGCCGGAAAAAGACCATGGGTGCCGTTTTGGATCATTACGGAGACAAAGAACCATACTGGTTGAGAGAACTGGGTCGCGAGGAAGATCCTTGGAAAAAAGCGAAGGAGTATAAAGATTCGATCATTACAAAAGAAAGCATGTTTGAATATTATAGTTCATTGTTGGATGTCGAAATCGATCAAGAAAGCGTTTGTACAAAATTGCCGAAAGAACAATATAACCCGGAGGAAGATTTGATATGGGAGTCTTTAGTGTAGCAAACTGGTTTTTATATAAAGATTCTATGACGCTGCTAAAACTACAAATACTCTGTTATTACGCCTATGCTTGGTCACTTGTTTTCTTGAACAAAAATGAGAATATAAAACACAAGCTTTTTGAAGATACTTTCCAAGGATGGGCGATGGGGCCGAATTGTCAAACTTTGTATGAGAGATACAAAACCTTTCGCCCATATGAAATGCCAAAACGTGATGGAAAAATAAAAATATATGATAAACGTATTGATAGGATATTAGAATCCGTTTGGTACACATATGGAAGGTTTGACGGAATGGATTTAAGTTCAATCGTATTGCATGATGATCCTGTTATAATTTCAAGAGAAGGGCTAAAACCATGGGAATCTGGATACAGGGGAATAAAGGACAAGGATATATTTGAATATTACAGCAAACTTCTTGAGAAGGAATAAAGAAACTATGAATACTGATATAAAATAGTAAAGAATGTGTCAAAATATTCCCAAGAGGGGGCCAATTTGTGATTGATGTTTGATAGCAAATTTGGTATAATGATATTGCAATAAAGGAGATGGACAAAATGCCCGAGCTATGCAGATTTTTTAACATTATTATCAAGATGATTTACAGTGACAGCGATCAACACCATAAGCCACATTTTCATGTGTATTATGCCGAACATGAAGCGTCTGTAGGGGTAGATGGAGAATTGCTGGCCGGAAGTCTGCCTGTAAAACAATTAAAGCTTGTCCAGGCATGGGCGGCCATCCATGAAGATGAATTATATGCTGCCTGGAATAATGCAGTAAGAAATATCCCGTTTGGCAAGATAGAGCCGTTAAGATGATGGAGGGACCACACATGTATATTAAAAATGGAATCGCGTATGCAGGAGAACAAAAACAGCCCTTAAAGGTAAGCGGTGTAAG
>OJSE01003092.1_pt1 | contig 15738 bp, 16 predicted proteins | sample 1599351 | NCBI WGS metagenome assembly OJSE01 (sample SAMN04168656, study PRJEB22393) | human gut metagenome | biome: human gut microbiome; feature: stool | host: Homo sapiens | collected 2014-03-17 | reverse complement strand
TCACAAATAACGTATCATCGTTACTCCGAACGCTCTGTAATTTTGGCACCCGCCCCCAGGCTGCGATCAAAAATCCCCGCAAGTAATTGCGTGAGGGCTTGAGAAAGCACGAATAAAGCATAATGAACCGCCCCGGTTTCCGTAACAGGAAGCTGGGGCGGTTTTTGTGCACAAAAAGCGAGTAGAAACTTTGTGCTTCCCTACAAAACTATGAAAAATAATTGACAAAATAGGGGAATCGATGCTAGCTTTGAAAAAATAAAGAAAAAATGCTTTAAAATTGCAAAAGTCCATCTTATAGTACAAGCACAATGCTATATCTATCTCGGAAAATAACACACACCGGACGAACAGGAGGCGCGGCATGAAACTGACCCATTCAAAGCTTCTGGCGGGCAAAACCGATTCGAATAATACGAGCCTCTGGCTGCCGCTCTGGATGCATCTGCGGGATACGGCAGAGATCATGGAATTGCTGGTGCGGAAGTGGCTGCCGGAAAGCGTGAAGAAAGCAACCGACCTGGACGAAGAAGCCCTGATCGCGCTGGCACGCTTTTTGGGCTGGACACATGATCTTGGTAAGAGCGTTGTTGCCTTTCAGAGTGTCCTGATGCCGCTGCTGCCAGAGGCAAGGCAGCGAATTGAGCGCTTTACCACCTTGACCTGCCCGGAGCAGGATCGGAAGAAAACACCTCACGCCCGGGCGAGCGAAGCGATTCTGATAGAGCTGAAGTGTCCGCCAGGAATCGCCTCCATTGCGGGGGCCCACCACGGCAAGCCGCAGAAGCAGGAAGAAGTGGAAGCTCAGTTGGTGAGCTGGACATGTAACTACTACCCCAAGGGAGAAAAGGCATTTTGGGAAAGCTGCTGGGATGAGCTGTTTGAGACAGCGCTGAAAGATTGCGGCTACGACGACCCGGCAGAGCTGCCGGACTTGACTCCGCCTACAGAAATTCTGCTGACAGGACTGCTTATCATGGCGGACTGGATCGCCAGCAATACCGAGTATTTTCCGTTGATCCCGATAGAAGAACTGGGGAACGAAGTGGCTTATCCGGAGCGTGCGGAATTGGCCTGGAATAAATGGGATGAGAAAGACCTGACGGCACCCTGGGAGGCGCAGACTTCTATTGTGGACGAAGAGGAGTTCAAAGTGCGTTTTGGATTCCCACCCAACGCGGTACAGGCTGCTGCCGTGGAAGCAGCCAACAGTGTGAGCGCCCCGGGAATTTTGATTTTAGAGGCCCAGATGGGTGTAGGCAAGACGGAGGCTGCGCTGGCAGCCGCGGAAATTCTGGCGGCGCGGTTTGGCGCGGGTGGAATCTTCTTTGGCTTGCCTACGCAGGCAACGGCAAACGGGATTTTGGGGCGGCTGGTGCAGTGGGCGGACAACCAACCGGACAGGCTGCTAAAGTGCATCCGGCTGGCCCACGGCATGGCAGAGCTGAACGAAGAGTATATCCGCTTACAGGAACAGACCGTTCAGGTAGAAGACGACTGGGACGATTCCGAGACAAACGAGCACCGGGTGCAGGTGCACCAGTGGTTCCGGGGCAGCAAACAGGCGCTGCTGGCCTGCTTTGTCATTGGCACGGTGGACCAGCTGCTCATGGCGGCGCTCAAACAAAAGCATGTGATGCTGCGCCACCTCGGCCTTGCGGGCAAGGTGGTGATCATCGACGAGTGCCATGCCTATGATGCCTACATGAACCGCTACCTTGACCGGGCGCTGGAATGGCTGGGCTGGTATCGGGTGCCGGTGATCTTACTTTCAGCCACGCTGCCGGCCCGGCGGCGGGCAGAGCTGGTGGAAGCCTACCAGCAGAAGCGGACCCCCGCACTAGACGCACCGTGGAAGACCAGCTGCGGCTATCCGCTCCTGACCTGGACGGACGGGGAGGAAGTCCGCCAGACGACCATTCCGCTGGATACGCCCAGCCAGACGGTACAGACGGTTCCGCTGACGGAAGATGGCCTGCCCGGTTTCCTGCGCGAAAAGATGCAGGCGGGCGGCTGCGCAGGTGTCATCGTCAACACCGTTAAAAAGGCACAGGCCGTGGCCCGGATGCTGCGGGAAGCTCTGCCGGAAAAAGAAGTGCAGGTGTTCCACGCACAATTCCTGATGCCGGACCGCGCCGCGCGGGAGCAGGAGCTCATGGAGCGGATCGGCAAGCACTCGACTCCGGTCCGGCGGGATGGACTCATTGTGGTGGGCACGCAGGTGCTCGAACAGTCGTTGGACATTGATTTTGACGTTATGGTGACGGAACTTTGCCCGATGGACCTGCTGCTACAGCGCATTGGCCGTCTGCACCGCCACACCTGGCGCTGCCGCCCGCAGCCGATGCAGGCAGCCGTCTGCGCGGTGCTGGATACCGGAGAGGATGCCTTTGATGAGGGCAGCGCGGCAGTCTACGGCAAGTGGCTGCTCTGGCGGACACGGGAACTGCTGCCTCAGACCATCCGCCTGCCGGAAGAGATCTCCCCGCTGGTACAGCAGGTGTATGGCTGGGCGGCGGAGGACAAACTGCCCGAAGATGCCGCCAGTGAGAAGCTGTGCCATAACTATGAACTGGAACAGGGAAAGCGAAAGGACCGGGCAGAGGCTTATCTGGTGCATCACCCGAAGGTGTATAAAAAATTCCCCCGGCTCAATACGCTGGACGGCTGGATGGCAGACGAGGGTGCCTGTTCTGATCCGGCGGCCCGGGCGGCTGTCCGTGACGGCGACCCGTCTATTGAGGTGCTGGTCATGGTGCAGGGGCGGGATAGCAGCATCCATTTCCTGCCGTGGCAGGAGGGAGGCCGGACGGTAGCGTCCGACTGCCCGCCGCAGCCGGAGGAGGCGCTGAAGATCGCGCGGCAGAAACTGCGGCTCCCGGCAGTGTTTGGCAAGGAATGGAACGTGAAACGCGTCATTGACGAGCTGGAAGCGGACAACCGCCGTCTGCTGGCCCAATGGCAGCTCTCCCCGATGCTGCGCGGGGAGCTGGTGCTACTGCTGGATGAAACACTGACGGCCCATCTGGCGGGGATGACGCTCCATTATGACCGTGAGAATGGTCTGATTTATGAAAAGGAGAAAGCTGATGCAGGAAATTGAGTTTAACCTGTTGACGGAACCCTGGGTCCGTGTCCGTCTGCCGGACAATACCGTGCAGGAAGTTTCTCTGACGGATGCACTGGTCCATGCGCAGGAGTACATGGACCTGGCAGGAGAGATGCCTACCCAGGACGCGGCCATGCTGCGGCTGCTGCTGGCGGTGCTGTTTACGGTCTTTTCCCGCGTGAACGAAGTGGGGGAGCCGGAGCCGCTGGAAGACGAAGAAACCGCTCTGGAGCGCTGGGGAGCGCTGTGGGAGCTGAAACGTTTCCCGGAGCAGCCCATCCGGGACTATCTGGAGCAGTGGAAAGACCGCTTCTGGCTCTTCCATCCGGAGCGGCCATTCTGGCAGGTGCCGGAAGCAAAAATTGGAAGCCCATTTAAAGGCGGAAAATTAAATGGAGAAGTGTTTGAAAGCGAAAACAAAAACAATATGTTTGCATCTTATGCTGGTGTGGAAAAGAATGCACTGACATATGCACAAGCAGCAAGGTGGCTGGTATTTCTCAATAACTATGACGATGCAGCCGCAAAGAAAAAAGCAAAGGACAGACCCAGCATGAGCCCGGGATGGCTGGGGCAACTGGGTCTTGTATATGTGAAAGGTGTAAATCTGTTTGAAACACTGATGCGAAATCTGATGTTTTTAAACGACAGGGCAGAGCTTTGGGAAAAAGGAAGACCCAATTGGGAACTGGAAGAACCAAGAAGCGAAGAGCGGACGGAAATCGTCTGCCCGGGTAATTATGCAGAACTTCTAACAATGCAGTGCCGACGGATATGGTTGGAACGAGAAAATGAAAAAGTGGTCCGGTATACATTGTTGGGTGGAGATTTCTTTGATAAGAAAAACGCATTTGCAGAACCCATGACACTATGGGGACTCCGGAAGCAAACGAAAGAGAGTCCAGAATGCTATCTCCCGCAAAAACACGATATGGAGAAAATGCTCTGGCGGGAATTTTCCTCGATTATAGGTGACGGAAAGCATATTCCGGGCGTGGTGCAGTGGAATGGTTATTTACAAAGATGTGGTTTTTTAAAGAAAAAAGAAATCCTGCAAATATGTGCTGTTGGTGTTGAATATGGAGCGCAAAGCGCATCCATGAAAGGGGTCTATGCAGACCAGATTGCAATGAGCCTTTCTCTGTTAAATGAGCTGGGCTATGGTTGGCAGAACCGCATCACTGAGGAAATCGGCCGTTGCGAGCAGGCAGCCTCTCTGGTGGGGCACTTGGCGCAGGATATTGCCACTGCCGCAGGCGATAAAAATGGAAATGCCAGCGCCCCGGCCCGTTCCCAGTTCTATTTTGCAGTAGACCAGCCGTTCCGGCAGTGGCTGCGGAGCATCGACCCGGAAGAAGACGACATGACCGAAACCACAGCCCGCTGGCAGGTGATCGCCCGCGGCATTGCAGAGCAGTTGGGTCAGCAGATGGTGCTGGAGGCTGGCAGCGCCGCGCTGGTAGGACATTGGGTTGAAATTAAAACAGGCAGAAAAAAAGAAGATAAAAAGAAAATTCTGTATACAGCACCAGCTGCCTATAACAGCTTTTTAGGCAGGCTATATGGTCTTTATCCGAAAACAAACGATGAGGGAGGAACGGCATGAGTGAGAAAAACGAGAGCCGCACACAGGCCATCAGGGGCTATGTGGACGGCAAGATTCAATGGCTCTGGGGTCTGCCGGAGAATCAGCGGCGTGCAGAGCTGGCAAAGCTGCGCCGGGGCATCGGACATGCACCCGGGGAGCTTCCAGACCTGTGGGGCGGCCTTTTGCAGGGGATGCCTGCGAGCTTTTACGGTACAAATGGCCCCTCCCATGAAGAGTGGACGGTCTATCTGGCACTGACCCTGTATGCCCTGCACCAGCAGAGCAACGATACTGTGTGCGTGAGCCAGCCCGGCTGCACGCTGGGCCGGGCCGTGCGCAGGCTGGCGGAGCAGACCGTGGCCAGTGGGCAGGACTGGACCGAGAGCAGCATTCTGCGGCGGTTCAACGCGCTGGCTACCGCCGAAGAAATTACCGAGATCAGCCATCATCTGCGGGGCATGATTCAGCTGCTGCGGGCCGCAAAGCCGGACAGCATCCCGCTGGATTACCCGCAGTTGGCTGTTGACCTGTACGGGCTGCAATGCGATGCCCCGCAGCTGGCACAGCTGCCCGCCAACATCCGCCTGCGGTGGGGGCAGGACCTCTACCGCTACGAGAAGAACGAATCGTCCGAGACGCAGGAAAAGGAGAACTGACTTATGAAAAAGCGTTTGTATGTTGACTTCCATGTGCTGCAGACTGTGCCGCCCAGCTGCATCAACCGGGACGATACGGGCAGCCCCAAAACGGCCATTTACGGCGGCGTGACCCGCGCCCGGGTCTCCTCTCAGGCGTGGAAGCACGCCATGCGGCAGGCCTTTGTAGAGGAAAGCCTGCTGGACGAAGAGGATGTGGGCAAGCGCACCAAAAAGGTGACGGAGCTGGTGGAAAAGGAGATCGCCGCCCTTGCTCCGGAAAAAGATGCTGCCAAGCTGGCCAAGAAGACGCTGGACAATGCAGGCATCAAGAACGATGAGAAAGGCACCAAGGCCCTGTTCTTCATCAGCCAGGCACAGATCAAGGCGCTGGCAACATTGGCGGTGGCCGATGATATTGAAGACAAGAAAGCATACAAAGAAGCTCTGCAAAAGGCGCTGAGAAAGAACCCGTCGGTAGACATTGCCTTGTTTGGCCGGATGGTGGCGGATGACCCCTCTCTGAACTTTGATGCCGCTGCACAGGTGGCCCACAGCATTTCTACCCATGCGGTGCAAAACGAATACGACTACTTTACCGCCGTGGATGACTGTCAGGCAGAGGACAACGCGGGCGCAGGCCATCTGGGCACCGTGGAGTACAACTCCGCAACCCTGTACCGCTATGCAACCGTCAATGTGATGGAGCTTGAACGCCATCTGGGCGCGAAAAAAGCAGCCGAAGTGGTGCGGAGTTTTGGTGAGGCGTTCATCCGCTCCATGCCCACGGGCAAGCAGAACACCTTTGCCAACCGCACTCTGCCGGATGCCGTCTATGTGACCATCCGGGAGGACCAGCCCGTGAACCTCTGTGGTGCCTTTGAGCGGGCGGTGCGGAAGAGCGTGGAGGGCTACGCAGAGCCCTCCAAGAGCGCGTTGCAGGCCTATGCACAGCAGCTGTATCAGAGCTTTGCGGAGGCCCCTGCAAAGAGCTTTACCGTGGGCACCGGGCTGGAAGCACTGGCCCCGGCCCAGCCGCTGAACACCATGCTGGATGCACTGGAAGAAGCTGTTAAGGAGAACCTGACCGGAAACGAGGTGGAATGATGGCAACACTGTTGCTTCGGTTGGCAGCGCCTTTGCAGGCGTGGGGCGCGGATTCCAAATTCGAGACCCGGAAAACGGCCCGGGAACCCACCAAGAGCGGCGTCATCGGTCTGCTGGCCGCGGCGCTGGGCCTGCGGCGGGATGAGACCGAGCCATTGACCCGGCTGGCGCAGCTGCGCTTTGGCGTCCGGGTGGAGCGGGAGGGCCAGCTGTTGGTGGATTTCCACATGGCCCGCAACGAGGAGAAAGACCGCTCCTATGTCACCTACCGCCATTACCTCGAAGATGCTGTTTTTCTGGTGGGCCTGGAAAGTGAAGACACCGCTTTGCTGCAGGAACTGGCAGAGGCGCTGACCCACCCGGTGTTTCCGCTGTATCTCGGCCGCCGTGCCTGCCCGCCCACTCTGCCGCTCTGCCTGGGCCTGCGGGAGCAGGGCCTTGTGGAGGCCTTGCAGGCAGAGCCCGCACTCTGCCCCGGCGGGCCCAAGCCGACCCGAATCGTGGCGGATGCCGCACCGCAGGAGCCGGGGGCTGTCCCGCAGCGGGATGTGCCTCTCTCCTACGACCCGCGGCACCGGCAGTACGGTTACCGCTCGGCCCGGGAGATCTCCCTCCGGCAGCCCGCAGGGGCCCCGGAGCCGACCGCCCATGACCCATTCTGTGAATTGTGAGGTGAAGTGCAGATGTATTTATCCCGTGTAGAGCTTGACCCCATCCGCCGCAGCACCATGACGGCGCTGGCGGCACCACAGAAATTCCATGGCGCGGTGGAAAGTGCCTTTTCCGGGGAGCGCCGCCGTCGGTTGTGGCGGCTGGACCGGCTGGGCGAAAAGCTGTATCTGCTCCTCCTCAGCGAGGAGATGCCGGACCTCTCCGGCGTTGTGGAGCAGTTTGGCACCGGAGCGGCACCAGAGTCCCGGAATTATGACCCGCTGCTGGCGCGGATCACACCGGGCAGCCGCTGGCAGTTTCGGTTGGCGGCCAACCCCACCAAAAGCTGCAAAGACGCCAAAAAACCCGCAGCGCGGGGAACCGTGGCCGCACACTGCACGACACAGTACCAGAAGCAGTGGCTGTTGGACCGCGCCGCAAAGCACGGCTTTGCCCTGACGGAGAATTCCTTTACCGTGACCCGGGTGCAGTGGCACCACTTTGCCAAGCGCGGCACCCGCCCGGTGTCGCTGCTGGCGGTGACGTATGAGGGCGTTTTGCAGGTGACGGACCCCGAGGCGTTCCGGAACCTGCTGTGTCAGGGCATGGGCCGGGGCAAAGCCTACGGCCTTGGCCTGCTGACCGTGATGCGTGGAGGATAAGACCATGGCGGAGATGCCGGGCATGATCCGGCCAGACCTGCAGGCGCTGCCGCAGGTGCGGGACCGGATGACCTTTTTGTACCTCGAACTCGCCCAAGCTTGCGGTCAGATGCTGGATGGAACTTTTCCCCGCACGCGCGGGGGTGATCCCGTAAGGGACCAGACCACAGAAGCATTAGAGAACTTTTCCCCGCACACGCGGGGGTGATCCCGACCACGCCGGGCAGTTCTTCACTCCCTACGACTTTTCCCTGCATACGCGGGGGTAATCCCATCGCACAGGCAGCCTTTAATGGCACCCTCAACTTTTCCCCGCATACGCGGGGGTTATCCCAGGTATTCGGCCCGTTCTTTCTGCTCTTCGGTCTTTTCCCCGCACACGCGGGGATGATCCCACGTCCTGAATGTTGGAGTTCTTGCCGAACATCTTTTCCCCGCATACGCGGGGGTGATCCCGCCTACAAGATCTTGGAGGAGACCCTGAACCTCTTTTCCCCGCATACGCGGGGGTGATCCTTACGTTGTTCTCTATCAGATGTTATGTCTCAACTTTTCCCCGCATACGCGGGGGTGATCCCAGTATATCGACCTGATGATCCAGTCCGACCGCCTTTTCCCCGCACAGGCGGGGGTGATCCAAAAACGTAACGGCTGGGGTGGACAGAGCATCTTCTCCGACATACTCAGAATACTGTTTTTTCTCCGCAAAGCAAAAGCAGCGACCTTGTTCCTTCAATCGAACCAGGTCACTGCTTTTTGCATGTGTGAAATTTTAACGATTTGCAGTGGTGTTTTGCAGCTTTTTCTGGAGCTCGGCTTGGATATCGGTGAGGCATTCCAACAAAAGGGGATTGAACGCGCCGCACTCCCCGTTCAGGATCATCCGCATGGCGGTCTCGTGGGAGAACGCCTCTTTGTAGCAGCGCTCACTGGTCAGGGCGTCGTACACATCGGCCAGGGAGACGATCTGCGCGCTGATGGGAATGTCATTGCCCTTGAGACCGTCTGGGTAGCCCCGGCCATCCCAGCGCTCATGGTGCCAGCGGGCGATGTCGTAGGCGGTTTGCAGCAGGGGTTCATCCTCAAAGTTTTCCAGCCGCCGCAGCATGTTGGCACCCTGCATACAGTGGGTCTTGATGACCTCGAACTCCTCTTTACTGGAAATCGTTTTCGGCTTCTGTGCAACAATTTTCTGCGGGGTGGGGGTAAAATGGGCAAAAGATTGCAATAAAATCAAAAATCTGGTATGATAAAAAGACGTTTCGCATTGTATCTGTATAGGAGGGAAAAGCCATGCTGATTCCGGTTGTTTTATTTATCATCGGCCTGCTCTGCCTGATCAAGGGCGGCGACTGGTTTGTGGATGGCGCTTCGGCGCTGGCCCGGCGGTTCCACCTGCCGGAGCTGCTCATTGGTGCCACGGTGGTGTCCATCGGCACCACCCTGCCCGAGGTGATGGTCTCCACCATGTCGGCGGTGTCCGGCCATGGTGAGATCGCCTACGGCAACGCCATTGGTTCTGTCATCTGCAACGCGGCGCTTATCGCGGCCATTACCATCGCCGTCCGCCCGGGCAAGGTGGACCGTAAGACGCTGGGGATGCCAGTGGCGTTCTTCTTTGCGGCGGCGGCCATCTACTGCGTGGCAGCCTACGGCTTTGGCAAGTTCACCCGGCCTATGGGCCTCATCATGCTGGCCCTGTTCGTGGCCTATATGGTGGCCAACGTGCTCCAGATGAAAAACACCCCGGCGGGCGCTGAGGCCGAGGCCGAAGCAGAGGCTGCCGAGGAAGAAATGACCCTGACCAAAACGCTGGTGCTTCTGGTGGCGGGTGCCGTGCTCATCGCCGTGGGTGCCAACCTGCTGGTGGACAACGGTACCCTCATTGCCCAGGCGCTGGGTGTGCCCGAGTCCGTCATTGCACTGACCTTTGTGGCCCTGGGCACCTCGCTGCCCGAGCTGGTCACGGCCATCACGTCCCTCGTCAAGGGCTGCAGCGACCTCTCGCTGGGCAACATCGTGGGTGCCAACGTCTTCAATCTGGTGCTGGTCAGCGGCGCGTCCGTGACCATTGCGCCGTTCACCATCCCCCAGAGCTCCACCCTGTTTGGCATCAATTCCAGTCTGGTGCTGGACCTGCCCGTGATGCTGGCCGTCATGGTGCTCATGTGTGTCCCGGCGCTGGTGCGGGGCAAGCTCTCCCGGGTGCAGGGCGTGCTGCTGCTCTGCATCTATGCGGCGTTCTGCGCCATCCAGTTCACCATGTGAGCTGGGGCTGAAACGGAATCAAAACCACAAAAACGTCCCGCAGGGCCTGAACCCTGCGGGACGTTTTGTGGTATCATGACGAAAGATTACTTTGAATAAGACTCCCAGCGGACAGAGGCGTCCAGCTGAGCGGGGGTCAGGTTGAACACGGCGTCAATGAGGTCGGTGCGGAACGTGGCGTTGCCGGTGCCGTGGGCAAGGCGGCGGGCCTCGGCCAGCTCTCCCGCACCCCCCATGGTCGCTGCCGCCGCGCAGGCCGCCGCAAAGGGCTGGCCGGGCATGGCCCCGCAGAACGCGCCCATGAGGGCGGTGAGCATACAGCCGCTGCCCGTGACGCGGGACATGGTGGCGCAGCCGTTGTGGAGCAGAATGGTTTCTCTGCTGTCCGTCAGCACGTCGATGGGGCCGGAAACGGCCACCACGGCTCCGGTCTGCACGGCCAGCGCTCTGGCAGAAGCCACGGTGCGGGGGAGGGTCTTCTCCGTGATCTGGTCGGCGTCGCTCACGTCCACGCCGCTGCCCGCCGCCCGGCGCTGGGCCAGAGCACGAATCTCCGACGCGTTGCCCCGGATGACCGCAAACTGCACGGCGTCCAGCAGCCGGGCCGATTCCGCCCGGCGGAGGCTGGTGTTGCCGGCACCCACGGGGTCAAAGACCACGGGTTTGCCTGCCCGGTTGGCCGCCTGCCCGCCCAAAATCATGGACTCCACTTTGTCGATGGCGCCCAGATTGCACAGCAGAGCGCTGGCGGCGGCAGCAGTCTCCTGCACTTCCCGGATGTCCGAGGCCATGGTGGGGGAGCCGCCCACGGCCAGAAGGATGTTGGCGCAATCGTTGACGGTGACAAAGTTGGTGATGCAGTCCACCAGCGGGGCGCGGCGGTGCACCTGTTCCAGAGCAGAACCAAAGTTCATGGAGAAAAGCCTCCTTGTGTTATAAAAAAGAAGAGGTCTTGCCGGGGTCAATAAAGCCCTCGCCGTACACTTCGCCCGCCTCCGTGACCATGACCATGCAGCCGGGGTCGATGCGGTAGGCGGCGGTGCGGATGCGGTAGACCTGGGGCCGGGCGCAGACGCAGAGGAGCATCTGCCGCTCGGTGTTGGTGTAGGTGCCAATGGCCTTGAGCATGGTGGAGCCGCGCGCGCACTCGCGGGAGATCTCGTCGGCGATCTCCTGCCCTTTTGTGGTGATGATGGTGAGCATCTTGCTGGAAGAGCTGCCGTACATGACCTTATCAATGACCAGCGAGGTGATGACCGTGGTGACGAGGCCGTACAGAACGGAATCCACCGTGCCGAACACGGGCCAGCCCAGCAGGATGACGATTAGATCAATGCCGCCCGTGACCGCCCCGATGGAGAGGTGGGGCCGCAGCACCTTGATGGACATGGTGAGGAAATCCGTGCCGCCGCTGGAAGAGCCCCGCATGTAGAGCAGGGCCAGCGCGAAGCCCCAGGTGACGCCTGCAAACAGGGCTGCCACCAGCGGGTCGCCGGTATAGCAGCCCACCCGGGCAAAGACGACATCCTGAAAAACGGTGCACCACACCATGCTCACCAGCGACTTTGCCAGAAAGGCCCGGCCCACAAAGCGGATGCTCAGGGCCACGAGAGGCAGGTTGAACACCAGTGTGGTGATGCCCACGGGCAGGTGCCACAGGTAGTTGACGATGAGGGCCAGGCCCGAGATGCCGCCGGGGGCAAAGTCTGAGCCGCGGGCAAAGTAGCAGATGCTGAGGGCATACAGGAACCCGGCAGCCAGATTGTACAGCTGGTCCACCACGAGGGTGCGCTTGTTCATAAAAATCGCCTCCCGGTATCAAAACAAAAAGAAATTACTGGATGGAAGCCGCCAGAGCGGGGATCTCGCTCAGATTCCCGATGTGGAAGCGGGCCGCGCTCTGGTCAAAGGGAAAGCGCTCGTCCCGCAGGGCGGCCACAAGGCCCCCGGCGGCCGCGCCCGCCTGCACGCCGTAGGTGGAGTCTTCCACGATAAGGCATTCCTCCGGGCGGCGGCCAAGCCGCGCCATGGTGTGGAGATAAATTTCAGGGTCGGGCTTGCTGGCTTCAAACTGCTCCCCGCTGACGATGACGGGGAAAAACTCCATCAGCCCGCACTCGCCCAGCACCTGCCGGATGTTGCTCATGGGGCTGGAACTGGCCAACGCCAGCTGCAAGCCCATGGCCCGCAGCTGCTCCAGCATGGGGCGGGCTTCCGGGCGGAGGATATCGGGGAAGTGGATGGGTTCGTTTTCGTCGGCCTGCATCAGCTCTTTTTCAAACTCCGGGGAAAAGGGCACCCGGCAGAGCCTGGCCATAAAGCGGGGGTACTCCTGGCTGGACATGCCCACGGTGGGGTACATGCTCTCCAGAGTGACCCAGGGGTATTTTGTTTGCAGGTTGCGGGCCTGCATCCCGAGGTAGACGGGTTCGCTGTCGATGAGCACACCGTCCATATCAAAGATCACGGCCCGGATGGGGGATGGCATGAGAACGCTCCTTTCTGGCGGCGGGTTCACCGCGGATGCTCCTGATGATAGGCCTTTTTCTCAGCGTACATTTTCTGATCCAGCTCATTGAGGAAGCTCTCGGTGGAGCGGCCATTGTACCGGACCAGGCCCATAGAGAACGAAAGCTTGAACGGAGCGGTTGTGGTCTGGTTGAAATGGCGCAGGCCATCCTCAATGGCGGCCCGGGTATCTTCCAGCATTTTGCCATTGCCGCGGCTCAGCAGGATGACGAATTCATCGCCCGCCATCCGGATGGCAACAGCGTCCTCCGGCAGGGAGGCGGAAAGGATTTTGCCGATCTCCCGAATGGCCCGGTCGCCCATAGAGTGGCCGTAGCGGTCGTTGATCTTTTTGAAATCGTTCACGTCCATCATGATGCCGTACAGCTGGCGGGGGTTCGTCTTGTGAGCTTTCTCAAGATAGAAGTTCATGTATTTGCGGTTGAACAGGCCGGAAGTCTCGTCCACAAAGGTGTTGATGTTTTGCAGCTGGATGTGGATGAAGACCATCGCGACCGCTGCGGCCAGCCAGCCTGTGGACAGACCGTAGAATATGCCTTGGACGACGGTGCCCAGGATGCAGGGGATGACAAAATAGAACACCGGGAAAAACTCAATGGTAATGCCGGTCTGTTTGGAGCGGGTGACTCGATAAATACTCTCGGCAAAGTAAAGGAACAGCGTGGCATAAAGGAGGAAATTCAGCGGGCCGCGAGAGTAGACATTTTTTGCCGAAACGTGGAAGATGAGCCCGGTGCCGAACAGGTTGATGACCATGAGAATCTGTACGAGGAGGAGCGGAATGCCCAGCGTCAGGATTTTCCGGTGCAGCCGCCGGGTGCTGCGGTAGATACGGAAATCCACGAACAGGCACCACAAAAAGCCCACCAAAACGGTGGAACCGGTGCAGAGGGTATTGGTAAGGACAACGAGCGTGTGACAGCCCCGGAACGGCTGCCCGTCAATGAGGAAACTGATGGTCTCGGTGACCAGCGCGACCAGCGTGACCGCCAACATTCCATCGTAAATGACGGCACCGGTCTGTTTTGTCTCACTGTTCCGGACGCGGAGGAGGAACAGAAAGGCCACAAGGATGATACCGGTTCCATTTGCGACCAGGATTTCCGGAATGTTCATGGGAAGCCTCCTTTCGCTGTCAGGGGATGAAATGGATGAAAAATCATTTCCTTATGCAAGGACTTTATCCGGTTGGAATTGCGGGATCGGATTCAGCCGGTTGAGTCGTTCAAGCTCCTTTCGGCGGAAACAGGACATACGATCCATCTTATTATATCATGAAAATGGAGCTTGCCAAGGGGAAGAGAAAACGTGATGGCCCTGTTCGAGTCCTGTACCGTCCACATCGCTCCAACGTAAGTCAGGGGCGGAACAAAAAAGAGAGCCGCCAACTTACGTTGGAGACTCTCTTTCATCAAGTGGAGCATTGTCCACAGCAGTCGAACCCGAAGGGTTCATTCCAGATACTGCGGCAAATTCCAAGCACCGCGCAACACACGGTGGACTTCCACAGTCTTTATTTCATCGTTGACGCGGTAGAACACAAGATACTGGTCAACGACCATCCTACGATAAGCAGGGTCAAGGTGGTAGACCTCGCACATTTTCGGGGTATCGCCTAATTTTGTGATCTTCTCCCGCAGCTCTTTCAGTACACGGCTGGCTGTTTTAGGGTAAAAGCCAGACAGATACCGGGCGATATCGTTCAGGTCCTGCACAGCAAGGGGCAGATATTTGATCTTATACGTCATACTGCTTGCCCAGCGTCTCCCATACGCTTTCGTGGTCTGCCCATTGCGTGTCGGGGTCAGCCGCCTGCTGCTTTGCCTTGGCAAGTGCCTCGGCAACATATCGCTGGTGCAAAAACTCTTCGTACTTGGCGTAGTCCTCAATGTTGATGAGAACTGATTCTCCACGGCCATGATTCGTGATGATCACATGGTCATGGTCTTTGAGCATCTCCGAAATTTCGGCGTAATGGTTGCGCAGATCCCGGGAAGGGCGAACGAATGTCTGCATCATACGAGACACCTCCTATCGGAATAATTGTATCACAAAATGACTACGGGCGCAAGACGGATGCTTCTTGTTGGGGCGTGCGGTGCCCCAAACCCTGCTGTTGAGGTTGCGACAAACCAGGAGTTATCGAACCGCACTTGTGATTTCTTCTAATGTATCCTGGCGAAGCCACTTTCCAAATACTTGAGAATTCTGTGACGGCAGATAACCCAAATTCGTATATCCCAGCTTCTTCAAAAGGCTCATACTTGGAATGTTCTCTCTTTCAGTAAAACAGATAAAATCCCACTGAGGATAGTGCTTGTGTAAATACTCAATGAAAGAGGACAAGGCTTCATAGGCGTAACCGCTTCGGTGAACTTTATAAGAAAATGTGTACCCTAAAGAAATTGTGCCCTCGTTAGGCATAACGACGATTTCGCCAATCATGACATCCGTTTCTCTTAATGCAACACTAATCATAGTCGGCGATGCGAGATTCAGGGCATTGTCTTTATTACGCTCGATCAAAGCAACAATATCCTTATAATCTTTCGTCTGGCCTCGTTGATATTTCGAGCATTGCTCGTTATTTCGATAATCAACCATCTGAATCGCATCTTTAGGACTTACATTTCTTAGTCTGAGCCGATTTGTTTCTAAAAAGGTCATCTTCTCATCCTTTCACATTCCGGCTTATGGGCCGAGTAGCCCTTTCTCAGAACCTCCGATAAACAAAAAACGTACCCAAACCCTTTTTCGTAAAGAATCGGGTTCGTACGACCTTGGTAGACATTCCTACGGGTCCAGGAACCGCGGGCTAAGCAACAGCCCACTGGGCTGATTGCTTCCTCTGCCGCTGCGCGTCAGAGCCGCCCTGTTCGAGCCCTGTACCGCCCACCGAACCGCAGTCATCCCGGTAGACGTTCCTAATTCTCTAGGAACCGCGGGCTAAGCAACAGCCCACTGGGCTGATTGCTTACTCTGCCGACTGGCGTCGTCAGAGCCGCCCTGTTCGAGTCCTGTACCGTCCACCACAAACAAAAATCCTCAGACGAAAGTCTGAGGATTTTTGTGGTGGAGCATTGTCCACGGCACTCGAACCCAACACTTCCTCACGGGTGACCGTTTTGGCATCATCCGTGAAGTTGAAATTGAGTACGACCCGGTCATCAAAGACGTAGACCGAGTTGA
>OJSE01003082.1_pt1 | contig 15792 bp, 10 predicted proteins | sample 1599351 | NCBI WGS metagenome assembly OJSE01 (sample SAMN04168656, study PRJEB22393) | human gut metagenome | biome: human gut microbiome; feature: stool | host: Homo sapiens | collected 2014-03-17 | reverse complement strand
GCGACCACCGAGATCTACACTCTTTCCCTACACGACGCTCTTCCGATCTACCGGACATTCCTGCCCTTCGTCCAAATCTTCGGCGTATCTCGCCGCACCCGCCAATCGCAAGGCTTCTTCGGCATGCTGAACATCCGTTTCGGCTTCTGACCGCGCCTGCCGCGCCGCTTGGTATGCGGATTTGGCGGTCTCAATCTGCTCGGCCAGCTGTTCCGCCGTCTGCGCATGCTGGAGTACCGCTTTCGCCTGCGTCAGAGCATCCTCCAATTGTCCGCGCGCGCCCAGTTTTCCGGCGATTTCCTCCAGCTGCGACGCCGTGGCTTTTGCGTCTGGCAATGCCTCTCGCTCCTGCTGCGCTTTGGTTTGCGCAGCTTCACATGCTTCGACTTTCTGAGATGCTTGTTTCACCTGTTCGGCAGCTTTCGTAGCTTTCCGAAGGTTTTCGGCATGCGTTTGCGCGATTTCCAGCGCCTTATTCGCCGCTTCCTCGCCTGCGGCCTCGGCAACGGCCTCCTGATGCCGCTGCTGCAGCGTTTTCTTCGATTCGAAGTTTGCCAATGCGGTTGCAATATCCGCAATACGCGCGTTGCAGTCATCCAGTTTCGCTTGCGCGGCTTCGCATTCAGCTTGTTTTGCCACGATTGGGGCAGCCTGTCGGGCCTGTGCGATTTGCCGACGTTGCTTTGCTATGTCCGGTTTGCGAGATTTCAGCTCGTCGGCGCGATTGCGCGCGGATTGCGTTTCCTCGTACGATTCGCGCAGTTCACATGCGGCTTCGTTGCGCCGCTGCGCTTCTGCCAGTTTGTCGTCGGCTTTGCTGACTTGCGATTCCGTCTGCGCCAGCAGCCGTTGCGCATCCGCCTCCACGTCACGCAACGTAACTTGGAGTTGTTCCACGATGTCGGTTTCGCTACGTGCCGGCTCGTCAATGGCACCGGATTCGTTCAAACCCCAGCGCCATGCATCACCGCGCGTTTCCGAGGTTTCCTGCCCATCCGGAGTGTCCGATTCTCCCGAATCAGACACGCAAGACCCCTCCAGCCCACTCTGAATGTCCGATTCTGCAGAATCGGACAACTGGAATACCTTAGCCCTGTCCCACGTGTCCGTTTCACCAGAATCGGACACGGAAGGTCGGCCGGATTCCAACCGTTCCACAATCCGTTCCGCATTCTCGCGCGCGGCACGAATCCGTTCCTCTAGCGCAGCCCGCTGTCCGTCGACTTTATCTCCGAATTCCTTACGTTTCGTATCCAATTCGTCCTGAATAGCCTCGTATTCCTCAGCCCCGAACAGCTCCTTCACCAGTTTGGTACGATCTTCCGGGCCCATCCGCAAAAACTGCGCGAACTGCCCTTGCGCTAGCATAATCGTCTTCGAAAACTGGCTGCGATCCAATCCCAGCAGTCGCACAACTTCCTTGCCCACTTCGCTTGCACGGGAGGCGACAGCAACTGTATGACCTGGCTCGTCAAGGAAATCGAAATACCGATCAACGGCAGCCAAACCGCCAGTCGAGCCGGCATCAGCCGAAACAGCCGAAACAGCCGAATCGTCGGTAAGCGCTGCGAAAGCCATTTCGTAATCGTTCGCAACCCGCACCATTTTGCCGGTCGCGTTCTGCTTCGTCGTACCATCGCCACGCTGTTTCGGCCGCTCGTATTCGGGCGTGCGTCGCACCGCGTAACAGTGCCCGCCCTCCTCGAATATCAGATGCACGTAAGTTTCGTCGGCCGAAGCTTCCAGAAACCGCGAGCGCAGCCTGTTGCGGTCGCCCACGCCGATTTTGTTCTCAGTATTGCTGGAAATCGAACCGTACAGCGCGAAGGTGACGCAGTCGAGCAGTGTGGTTTTGCCGGCTCCCGTTTCACCGTCGATGAGGAACATGTGCGATCGGGTCAGCGCCGCGAAATCGATGGCGTACTCCCCTTTATATGGGCCGACACCGCGGAATTTCAATGCGATGAGTTTCATTGCGCGACCTCCTTGCCGGCGTTCTTGCGTACCGTTTCCATGGCATCGCGCAGCACGCGTTCCTCCTTGTCGGTCGGTGTGCGGCCGAGCGAGAATTTCACGAAATCGCGCAACACGTCCATTTCGTCCGTCGCCTGCTTCAGATCGGCCATTTTCCGGCTTTCTTGCGATTGCGTTCGTTGCGAATAATCGAAATTCTTTTCCAAAGCGTGCGTGTAGGCACGGTCGATTTTCTGGTACGCGCCGTGCGGCAATTCCGGCACTTGCACCGTAATCGACACCCACATGTTTCTGTATTGTTCGGCGAGCGGACCGAGGACATCGTCCATGGTGCCTTTGATTTGCACGAATGGCGGCTCACCGGATTCCACAGGCATGATGCGCGGTTTGGCAAGATGGCCGTCCGTGAAGTCAAGTAGCACCACGCTTTTGCCGTTGCCTTCCACCGGCGGCGTCTGCGATTCGGAGAATGAGTATGCGAGCAGCGATCCGCTGTAACGCGCCTGTGGAGTGCGGTCGAGATGAAATTGCGATTCGGTTGTCGGTTTCGTGGGAATGGTGATTTTTTGTGGTCTGTGCAGGTGGCCGAGTGCCAGATAGTCGAGGCCGGAATTGGAAAAAAGTTCCGCAGGCACGCTGTCGACGCCGCCGACGGTGATGTTGCGTTCCGAATCGGAGGCCGTGGCACCGGATACGAAGGCGTGCGCCATAAGCATAGCGTTCAATTTGGGGTTTGCCTTGCGTCGGGCGGCCAAATCGGCGGTGATGAGCTGTAACGCGGCGCGTATAACCCCTTCGTGCGAGCGACGGATGGTGTTCGTTTCTCTCCGTTTGTCCGATTCTGCAGAATCGGACACTTTAGCGGACGAAGATAATACGTCCGCGCTGTTCAGCAGCCCCTGCAATGCAGGACGCGCAAGATCGGGGTCGAGGTAAGGCAGCGCGTAGATCGCAAGTTGCTCGCCATCCGCGGAATCGACCATGATGGGAGTGGCGATGTCTGCGATATCGCAACGCATGTGCACGTTCGGCAGCATCAGCGCGGCGGCGAAGCCGAGTCGAGCCGCGGAATCGTGGTTGCCGGGCGTGAATATGATATGGAGCGGATGCCCGTTGACCTCCATCAGTCCGAGCCGTTGGAACATCTCGTTGAACAATCGCACCGCTCCGGCAGACGGTCGCGGCGCATCATACACGTCACCGGACACACACAACACATCCACCTGTTCTCGTTTAATCAGCCCAATCAGCCATTCAAGCGCCTTACGCTGGTACTCCAGCAAATCGATGCCTTTGAATCGTCTGCCAATATGCCAGTCGGAAGTATGCAGCACGCGCATACGTCACCCCTTCCCCGCGTTCCAGACCTTCACACATTATAATTGCCCCGTGCAGCGGCTTAACGTGTGGAAAGGATCGACATGGGATTGTTGAGTATGCTGAAAAATGTGTTGGGTGCGGAAAGCGTGACCCAACCGACGCAGCAAACGCGATCCTCCGCGAAATCCACAACACGACCCGCGCGAACTCCGCAATCAAAGCAATCAAAGCAATCAAAGCAACGCACGCAGCAAACGCAGCATGTGCAGCAACCGTCACGTGCATTCCAGCAATCGCAACGCACCACACAGCAGCGTACGCAGCAATCGCAGAGCAAACCCGCAAAACTTACCCCGCAACCACTGCTCCCGGCCGAACGAATCGACAAGGCACGCGCGACCATCGGCAAAATCGAAAAACACGATCTAAGCGACGAGCAGATCAGCGCGATCGCCGGCTCGGGCCATAACACCCTCGTGCTCGCGGGCGCAGGAACCGGCAAAACCACCACCATCGTCGGTTATATCGCATGGCTGCTCGCCACAAAACGCGCCACTTCCGAAGAAATCCTCGTGCTGTCGTTCACTAAAAAATCCGCGGACGACATGTCACACCGCATCATGACAAGTACCGGCAAAGCGATCCGCGCATGCACGTTCCACAGTCTCGGCCTGGAAATCTGCCGTGCATCGACCATCGCCAATCGTCCCATCATCGCCGGGCATGCGTCGAACGGCGTAATGCGCGCCACGTTCGAACGACTGCTCGAACAGAACATCCCCTACCGCCTGCTGGCGTTCAAGCTCATGTCGAAGGAACTGTTCGGCAAATACGGTGCCGCCGCGAAACGTGAAGATTTCCAACTGCCGACGGACGACTACAGTTTCAACCAGTACAAGCAGAGTCTCATTGAAAGCGCGCAGACCATCATCCAGCACATGCGGCAGAACAACATCGACATCAGCGGCATGCGCGAGCTCAACGAAAGGCGCGGTGGCAAGCATATCGGCCATAATCGTGAAATGCTGCAGCTCATCGAACCGCTCTATAACGCGTATATCGGCAATTTCCGCACGACGCAGGGCATCGATTTTCCCGGTATGATCGTCGACGCCGTTCGCTGTGTGCAGCGCAACGAATACCGGCACCCGTACAAATACGTGCTTATCGACGAATATCAGGACATGTCGCGGCCGCGTTACGAGCTGATTCGTGCACTGCGCGAGCAAAACGATTTCACGCTGTTCTGCGTGGGCGACGACTGGCAGTCGATTTACCGTTTCGCCGGCAGTGACATTCATCTCATTCTTGATTTTGCGGAGATTTGGCGCGATTGGGGCCCGACACGCATGTTTCAGATCACCACCACGCGCCGCTTCCGGCAGAGTCTCATCGATGCGAGCGGTAAATTCGTCATGCAGGATAAAAACCTGTATGTCAAACGTTTGCATAATCCGTCCGATAAGAAGGACCATTCGCTGAAAGCGTTGGGCGGCTCCACGCAGGAGGAACGCTTCAACGCGATTGTGGAGCAGTTGCGCAAGCTGCCGAAAGCCGCGTCGGTACTGATGTTGGGACGTTATAGAAGCGATCTGAACCTGCTGCTACGCAACGATTGCGACGGATTGTTCCAGATTGACGAGCACACTGGCAGCATCGTTTTTCTTGAGAAACCGGACATGGATATCACATTCATGACCGCGCACAAATCCAAGGGATTGCAGCGCGATTTCGTGTTTCTGCTGTGCTGTTCCGGCGGTTTGAAGGGCTTCCCGAGTGCGATTCCCGATGAGCCGCTGCTTGGCTTGCTGCTGCCGGAGGTGGAGCGCATGCCGCATGCAGAGGAACGTCGCCTGTTTTATGTGGCGATGACGCGATGCAAAAAGAAGCTGTTTTTCGTGGTCGACCAGTCGCGCCCGTCACGCTTCATGTATGAGCTACACGATCGGATCTGTCCGAATATTTTCCGGGGTGTGAAACTGCCTCCGCAATGCCCGAATTGCGGGGAAGCTTTGCGGCTGCGACATGCCGGCTCCGATCCGTCACGCGCGTTTCACGGGTGCACCGGCTTTCCGAATTGCCGATATTCCCGGGAATGCCGGTAATCGCGCGGTTTTTCGGGACGACGAATCCGATGCTCCCAACTTCGAAATTTGTCCTTTTTTATCAGGCCGCGTCCCAGCAGCACGCGGCCGGCCCCGCCTTGCCTAGCAAACCACCATCCAGCCAAAGCCCCCGAAAACCAATCCTTTTCATACCTCGGCACCCGCCGAACACCAAAAAAGAGGACGCTCATTACAAACGTCCTCTTTTTCCGGCAATTTGTCCTTTTTTAAAATCGTGCGGTGCTTTCGCGGGGAAAACCGTGCACCACACCATCGCCTGCCACCTTCTCATAAAGCAGTCGACTTAAAATCGACCGCGGACGTCCGCCACGCTAACTCTCTTTTCAATCCAACAACGTCTATCCTGGATTCAACAGGACGGTGAGCATATGGCAGGACGAAACAACTGGACACGCGAACAGACCATGATGGCGTTCGCACTGTACCGAATCCTGCCTTCCGGAAAATGGGATAAACGCAATCCGACTGTCCAGAGACTCGCAGACCACATCCGCCGCTCGCCTTCGGCGGTGGCGCTCAAACTCGGCAACCTGGCCTCCCTCGACGAGAACAGAACGACCAAGGGACTGACCAACTGCAGCAGGCTGGACAGAGAAATATGGGAGGAGTACGCGGAACGCGGCGACGCCCTGGTATTCGAATCATCCCAACTGCTGGCATCGGCGTTGAACGGTCCCGACAACCGTCCAGCCGCGAACGGCGATTCCGTCGTGGAGCAGATCGTCTCGCCGCAGATCGGGTACGACCGTCCGGCCTTGGTCACGCAACGCGTCAACCAGCAGTATTTCCGCAACACGCTCATCCATAACTACCATGACCACTGTTGCATCACGGGAATCGCAATCGATCCGCTATTGGTAGCCAGTCATATCAAACCATGGAAGGATTCGTCGCCGACGGAGAAAGTGGCCGCCTCGAACGGCCTGCTGCTGAACGCGTTCCACGACAGGGCTTTCGACCAGGGTCTGATCACCCTCGACAACGATTTCGCGATTCATGTCTCGCCGCACGTCGAGCACACGGAAATCAACGACGAATGGCTGTACCGTTACGACGGACAGCGCATCTCCCTACCTGTCGTCTGCAGCCCATCCCGAGAATTCCTCGAATTCCATCGAGAGCATATTTATCAACTTTGATTCCGAAGCACCCCTACAATTAGCTATCACAGTAATCCCCGACGAGGAGGAATATGTCTAAAACAGCGAAATCAGTCAAAGCGATTTGCAGGAAAAACGATAAGTTCCTATGCGTCGAATCCCCGGACTCAAATGCACTGTTTTTCCCATCGATTGCAGTTTCCAGCTTTCGCAAGCCCGATATAGAACAGGCGCTGGAAAAGCTTTTGGAAATCACAAATAATGACGAGCTCGCAATCAGCAGGCAGCTCGCCAAGGGACAAAGCACGAATCCACGTTATTATCTTTGCTATTGCGATTACGAAATCAACTTCCTTGCCAACGGACAGTGCGCCGTCTGGCTCACTCAGCAAGAGATGGCATACCACAAGTGGATTCCGGAAGACCAGAAGATGGCAGACCTTGTCATGTCTCCGCTTTTCGAAAAAAGTCCCTATACAACGAAGACAGCAGTCCAGTTACGAGCCAATGATGCGGTTGGCAGAACATTGGAAGAAATCGATTTCAACAACACCGAAAAACAAGGGAATAAAAGCTATCCAGGCAATGTAATTGAACATGTCTGGTTCGACCATCCCGCCGACAACATTTCTGCCCCCGATTTCCCCGAGGCTGAAGTCGAGCTTAAAGTCTCCCCAATCGATATCAAGAAAAGCAAGGATGGTCCTTCTTGCATTGCAGGAGAAAGGCTAGTACTCAATACCATCAATTACGCCAAAGAAAGCACTGCCGATTTCAAGACAAGTTCGTTTTGGAAGAAAAACAGATTCATTGAATTAATGCAGTATCTGCGTCGAATCGCCTCAGAAAAAGGGCAGTCTGAAGATAAGCGCAAATATAAGATCGAATATGCCCACCTTTTAGCTATGGACGATTTTGCAGAACCCAATTTTCCGCAAAACAGTCTCCTGCCTCTCAGCGAAGCGACCATGCTCAGAATCGAACAGGATTGGAACACGATTCATCAGTTCATAGTCGAAAACCGGGCGGATGAACTGACCGAAGGTATGACCGACACCCTTGCAGCATGCACTAAAGGAGCGAATAACAAACAGAAAAGCAGGCAGAGCAATGGCGCAAGAGCAAAATCCAGAGCTTACTGTTTCAAACAAAGTTTCATGACGTCACTTTTACAAAACTATGCATCTGACGTCCACGAAACGACTTCTCTCATCAAAGATATAAAGCAGCTGCAAAACAGAAGCTGCGATAGCATTATTCTGGATTATTTCAACCCTTTTAAAGGAAAATCATTTACGGAAATCGCGGAACAATTCCATTTCACCATACCTAAAAACATATCTCCCAAACAAACTAATTTCATGCTGGTTGACCATATGCTTGGTTCAAATACCAGTATTTCCAAAGACCCCAATGATGATTACGTATCGTTTGACGCCGAAGAGCTTAAAGGCATTCGAGTCAAAACGCTGCCGCTTTTCCATGGAAAACCTTCCGAGCAATTTAAGATCCAATCCATTCCCGATTTCAACGATCTAATCAATCAAAAATGGGATACCGATAACTGCGCCCTGCATCACCTTCTGGAAACCACAAAATTCCTCGTCTTTGTTTTTGACAACCAAAATCCCAATGAAAAAGACAAGAATCCAGAAAACATCTACTTTAAAGGTGCCGCATTCTGGTATATGCCGGTATCCGATATCGACATAGCCGAACAAGTTTGGAAGGAAGACGTTGAAAAACTCAGAAACGGAGTGACTCTTCATTACAAAGGCAATCGAGTTTACAACAACTTCGTTAAAGCCTCTGCGCATCGCGTGATTCACATGCGCCCGGATGCGCACAAATCGCAGTACAGCAAGCCGGCACCCAATGCGCAGAATTCCCGTAAACTGCCCGCAAAAGCACACTGGATAAATAGACCCGCCAACCATGAACGCTATTCGGAAGAATATATGACCAAGCAGGCTTGGTGGATTAACGGAGCTTATCTCTATAGCCAAATAAAAGACAGACTATAAGCGTTTGACGGACACTGCCCTTGCATGGCAAAGTCCGCCAAACACCCGTTCCTACCGAGAACCATAAGCCCGGAAACCTTTGGATTCCAATCTTTCATTCGATTTCGACATTAACCGTCTTTGCATGGGCTTTCGCTATGCTACGTCGCTCATTTTCGATAATAGATCGAACGTCCGCAAGCAAATCATCTGTCACCTCAGGCTTCAGGACATCACCATCGATGGCTTCACGCATCCTTCGTTCTTTGTATTTCAAACGTTTGTATACCCGGCTATCGATAAAACCATATTCCGTCGGATCATTAATGGTTTCCATGATGTGATAGCGCGTATATTGACCATCCGGTAAACCCAAACGATGGATGCGATCTCTCGACTGCAACATATACGTCAGATTGAAATTAAATTCAAAATAAACGGCATCATGCACAACATCTTGCAACGAAACCGATTCGCCCAACGTCTGAGGATTGGATACAAGCACCGCAGGCCCATTCGGGTTACGGAAATCAGCAATAAAATCTTTACGGACATCCACTGGAGTCTCGCCATAAATCAAACGATTATCTATATCGGAATCATCGAGACGCGAGGAAATCTTTTGCAAAGTATTGACGAACAACCCCCAAACAATAACCTTCTTACCCTGATTTACAAGATCTCGAATCAGCTTCAGTCCTTCTTCGAACTTCGGCGATTTCATATTATCCAAATCAAAATCTTCATAACACTTATTCGAAAGAATCGGAGTGACGGCCGTTTCTTCATGCATTAATGCCCGATTGAAGGTCTTCTCATCTATTTCTTCAGAATACTCTCCATTGGATTCCAAACCCAGAGTTCGGAAATCAATCTTCTCTTTCAGTAAAGAAGGATTTGTTGACGCTTGCATGAGCCTAATCAACTTTGCCAAACTGGATTTTTCCTGCGTCCAAATCGCGAGCGCCAACTCAAGTTGTCCAGATGAAGCGGGAGCTTCAATAATGTCATCAGGGTCAGCGGGCGGTACCCCAAGTTGGCCCTTATTCGTTCTCCAGAAGAATGGGTACAGCTTTTCATTAATCCGATCGACTAAATACTGATTTGCTTTCGATAATTCCGGAACGTCCCAGCCAAAGAAAACCGGATATTCTTTTTTGTACAAAAGATGCAAGAAGTTATAGATATCACAATACGAATTAGGGATAGGCGTACCTGTCAATACATATCGGAAAAATGCTTTATCGCACAAATCCATGGCGGCAGTTGCTCTAGTTGCATTAACGCCTTTAATCCTATGGACCTCGTCAAAAACAATCATTGTTTGCCCATCAATCAAATCGATAAGCTGGTCATGGTATTTCGGGAGGGATTCATAATTGACAAGGACCAAATTCGAAACCGCCCATCGTCTACGTAAATCGCCGTCAAAATTTCCATCCTGAACATCAACGACTCGCAGCTTTTTCTTAGGACCAAAGGTCTTTTGAAATTCGCTTTTCCAGGATTCGAAGGCGTTGATTGGAGAAACCACCAAAATCCTGCTAACGAATTCACCAAACTTAGCCTTACCGCTATTGAGATAAGCGAATACGCCCAAGACCATTGCCGTTTTACCGGCGCCGGGAACCGAAAAATTAGCTGCTCGTGCCATCTTGTACATATAGAAAGCCGACTGCAAATGCAAAGTCTTCAATGGACGACTTACTGATTCTGAAATAACATTACGGAAAAGTGCGAACTCATCTTCGAATCGATTAACATTTTCCTTAAGAGCAACGCCCATGTATCGATACTGTTCAATTGAATATCGTTGCTGTTTCAAATCTTGTTCTATGCGCGGATCAATCCAGAAGGCAACTTTGCCTTCCGCTCTTTTCCGAGTTTTCTCTAGACATTGTTCAACCACAGCATAGGGAAGATCATCAAGCATTTGATGCGAATGCTCTTTAAAATATTTCCCTCCCCAATCTCCTCCTATTCTCAAATGTCTGTCTCGTTCGGATCTCTGCTCTTCTGTGGTATCAATGAACCAGACGTCTCCGTCCTTATAGATAAAAGCCCATCCCTCAAAACCTTCAGGCAACTGCGAATCTTCCTTCTGATCAACCATGCCGGGACAATCCTCCATTCCCTGATATTGAGCGAGTTGTTCATATACCAAATCACTCACGTCTTCGGTAATCACCCCATCTTCGCGAGAAGACCATAGCCAATCAAACCGATTAACCTCCGCTTGCAGACGCTGCCTGACACGACTGCTCTCATCCCAACTTACATCCACAATAATCGACTCATAATTCGAACTGAGTCCGCCTGTCGATTCATTCGCGGATCCCGAAAAAAGAACTTTATTTCCTTCCGAATCCTCCAGTAACCCGAATTTGTCGTGGAAGATTCCTTTGCCCTCCTTCAAAAAGGCAATTTTCACATCCGCTTTTTCTTCTGCAATCAGTTTTGCCAACAACCCTAAATGCTTTTGATCAATATCATCGGCATCCTGACATTGCAGTTTTTCCCTAAGACGATTACGCCACTCATATCCTTGTTTTATTTCATCAAAATCGGTCTCGCTGATGTGACTGGATAGCAACAGCTGATAACGACCATCATTACAAGCCAATTGCTCCAGCCCGGCGGCAAGTAGCTGAATCCCTTTAAGAGAAAAATATGCCGATACCCTGCAATATCGTTTCGCCTCAGACAACGTTGGAATCAGAAAAGAGTCAACCACCTGTTGATCCGTTGTCTGATACTGCGTATCAATTTTCAGAGACAAGAAGCTCATAGCAGATTACCCGTCTGAGATAAAACATCATAATCCTTACGAACAATCATTCCGATTTTCTCCAAATCCGCAGCCACGTCCTTGGATTGCTCCACCGTAAGGCTTTCCAAAGTAGCAGTATCAATGCTTTCAAGCGATTCCACACACGCACTTACAGTTTCGACTACTTTTTGAAGCTCGCCTCTGTACTCGTTCATCTTTCCCAAACGTCGACTAGACCGCATAAAATCATTCGACGCAGCCTTAATCCCTTCGCTCGAATTCAGAATCTGCGAAATCTGAGATGCATCAGAGACAGGTGTATCCTGGAAAGCATCATATATCGTGTCAACATTGTCTTCCGTAAGACAAACCCAATCATCCTTCTTGGAAACCATGGATTGAAGCTCTTTACGAATAAGACGTGTGATATCTCCACCCTCATTCGCATCCGTCCCAGAATAATGCATCGACAGCAAAGCGAAAACCGCACTCTTGACTTCCCCATCGTCAAGTAGCTTATTTTTGTCGAGAACCCTTCTCACCTCATTCATCGGTCCGTCAAGCCGAAGCTCTTTGGCAATGTAATAAGCGTCCCTCGGAGCACCAATAAATTCAAGATACGAAGAAATCAGCTTCGCTTCCTTAATATCGTTGTTTATTCCCCTTGCTCGTTCTTTGCCGATACTTTTCGCATACTCCTGAGGAGTCATTATTTTTTCGACGTAAACGGTGTTATACACATCGAAAATTCGATCGATTGGATCATAGTCCTGTCGGTCTTCTTTTCCCATCTGCAAATCAAGCTCAAGCTGCTTGATTGTTTTTTTATCAACAGAATTGGTGATATCAAAATCAAGAATCGCAGCTTCAAAGTATTGTTCTATGCCTTTGCTCTTTTGAATTCGGCGCAATGCCGTAAACCGGCGATTGCCATCAATCACACGGCCGTCATCCAGCACGACACCAGGCTCCTCTTGACCTCTATCTGAAATCGATTCCTGGGTCGCCTTCATGCGCTGTTCATTCGATTTAAAGATAAAACTCTCAAACAAATCGTTATACTCAGGATTTTCATCATCCAAGGCGGGGTTCAAGACCACCTCTGGATGCCCACTAACGTATTTTTGAAGAGCTGTACTAATTCGCCCATTTTGATTGTTGTAATAAAGGTATTTAAGGGGAATACGATATATGGCCTCAAGCCGCTGCACTCCATCTATCGTGTACTTACGTCTCGCGTCGGTCAATTTAATCAGTCCATCAGCAGCGAGCTTCTTCAACGAAATCATCGCAGGCCCTTCCCTTTTTCCAATACTTTTTTCCTATTGCTTTCGCAAAGCAAGCCATAAATATTCAATCAAATATACTATGGCCAAGAATTTGATAGAGGAATATCATCAAATACTCGAATCATGACTAGCATGAATGTCTTCAAGACAATGCTTCGCCTGCTTGCACCAATTTCATTTCACATTGCCGTTCACTTTTTGATTCTCACGAATCAGTTCGGCCACATAATGTCGATCGAGCCAGAAGCATTGCTTGGTAATCGATTCGCCATTAGGCAGACGCACCACGTCATCGCTGTTCTGCCCCTTCGGCCTTAAATGGCAGACTCCGTTGAAGCTCGCTCCAGGAAGTAAATTGGTTCCTCGTCCGTAATGTACCGATCCACCGCTCAGCATCAATTCATGCAGCCGCTCCCAGACCGGACGGACATACTGTTCGATATCCTTTTCCGGCATATTCCAAAGGAATCCTCCAACAAGACGGTCGTTACCGGCCACATGTTGCGAATACGGTACCGGAGATTTAAATGAGACAATAAAGAACTTGTTCTCTTCGAAATACTCGTACAGGAACGAGTCTTCCCATTTCGCATCAAAGGATGCTAGTCCCTGCCACTCTTCCTCTGTAATCTGGCGAAAAGACATGTTTTCCTTCGGGAGCCCATCCGGATACAATACGACAGTCTTCAGCTTGGTCACATTGGCCTTGCGGAATTGTTCAATCGTATCGACGCTACGCCCTTCCGCACCAACCATTTTCATGACGAGCCGGCTCTTGCTGGCTTTCGAATCCGATTTCGAAATGCCCAATCGAAGAGCGATGTCATCAACACTTCTCCCGATGTACGGGCTCATTTGTTGCCACAGGAATTCAGAAAGCGTCTGGTTCGACGGAATCGGCAAACTGTATTCCTCAATGCGGCTTACCAAAGCACGTTCGGCAATCGACGTCATGAAAGATGATTTGAAGCTGAACGCACGCTGTTTCGCACGTATCCGCGCCTTACCAGAGCCGGCTGGCGCGGGAGCATCTCTCATACTGGAAGCATTCGCACCCTTCGTGCACGCGGCAAGATAGTTTGTGTCCGATTCCGAAAGCTGATCTGCATGCCCCGAGGCAACTTTCTCGTGAATCGTCTCCCAATCATCTCGAATCGTCGCCAAATCGTTTTCGTCATAATGCAAGACAACAGATTTCAAGACCTTGCAGTCCAAGCGTGATTGGGTTTTCTTGTCTTCGCGGTCATCGTAGTAGTACACCATGATGATGTTCTTCGACTTATTCCAAAACCGGGAATCTTCAAAATTTTCCTTAGGCAGATTCTCGTAATTGATGATGTCAAGGACAAGTCTCTCCTTGGCAACTGTCTTCGTACGTTTGCCCTTGCCGGAATGCTTCAGTGGGGTCACTTTAAGCTCATAACGCGTATCGCCAACGAGGATATCAGCCTCAGCATCTGAGTTGACAGGATAATGCAGAACGGATTCCTCAATGATATTGCCAAGCGAGCCCTTGTTTCCCGCCGAATCGCCACGACCTGTTTCGTCAAGTTCTCGAAAAGTCTTCCCCTCAGCTGCAATCAACAGTTTCGTGACTTCTTCCAATGATGAAAAACTACGCTCTTCGTTCAACATCGAACTAGCTCCCACATCTCTTTCGAGGCCATTCCAATTCAGCCCCAACTCTTTTGCATTTAACCACCGTAAGCCCCTTTTATAAACACGACACACTGAATTTGATCGATTCCTCATGATTAGATAAGATATTGGCCAGTAGTATCTCGAACGATCGTTCGGATCGCAAGAGTTAAAGGAGCGCGAGAGCTGTAATGAGCAAGGAAATCAAAGTCGTTGAACTATTCGCCGGCGTTGGCGGATTCCGACTTGGACTTGATGGTTACAGCAATCCCAAGTATCCTGATTTCGAGATGAAGCCAGCCGGCAATTTCCACACCGTCTGGGCCAATAATTGGGAGCCAGATGGGCGACCCACCAAACAATTCGCATGGCGCTGCTACGAAAAGCGCTTTGGCGAAGGAAGCTGCGTCAATGAAGATATCGCAGTCGTTGTCGAGCAAATCAAAAATGGCGAACGTGAATTGCCGGAATTCGACATGCTCGTTGGAGGCTTCCCCTGCCAAGATTATTCGGTCGCGAAGCCCGCAAGTCTTGCATCTGGCATTGAAGGTAAAAAAGGCGTGCTTTGGTGGAGCATCAACGCCATTCTTGAAATGCGCCACCCGAAGTATGTACTTCTTGAGAACGTCGACCGACTTCTGAAATCTCCTACCGCACAACGTGGCCGCGATTTCGCGATTATTCTCTCTTGCCTATATCGCTTGGGCTATTCTGTGGAATGGCACGTGGTGAATGCTGCCGATTACGGCATGCCACAACGTCGCCGACGCGTATACATTTACGCTGAACATGACGCTCCAAAATGGGATTTGGAAAACCAGCTCTTCCATGTGGGGGTCGAAGCACGAGCTTTCCCCATCGAACCGGATGAGCGATTCGGAGCTGAGCGTTTCTCCGTCAGCAAAGACCCTTATAGGTCTACGAAAGAATTCGGCATCGGAGACAAAATCTCACGATTCAAGGAAGCCGGCGTAATGCAGAACGGTAAGGTGCTTACACGCCGAGTCAAGCCCATCTACAACGGCCCACAGCGTACGTTGGGTGAATTCCTCGTACCGATCGAGCAGGTTCCGGAAGAATTCTTCATCACTGGAGACAATCTCAAGTCATGGGAATATCTCAAAGGCGGCAAACACGAGAAACGCACCGCTAGTAACGGACATGAGTACATCTACTCTGAAGGTCCCATCGCATTCCCCGATCCGTTGGATAAGCCGAGCCGCACCATTCTCACTGGAGAAGGCGGCCGTGGAGCAAGCCGCACCAAGCATGTAGTCATGCAGAATGGGCGACTAAGAAGACTCGTCCCCGACGAGTTGGACCAGCTTCAGCGCTTCCCGAAAGGCTGGACCAACGACGGAATGACCGATGGACATCGTGCCTTCTGCATGGGCAATGCCCTCGTTACGGAAATCCCACACCGTATCGGCAAAATCATTGCCGAAGACAACGATTCGAAACAGTAAAATCGAACGAATTCCGGTGGCTGCTGGACGGAACGGAACGTACTCCGACATGGCAGAATTGCCATTTTGCGCCGATTTTCATCCGTCGCAAAGCCGAAGAACAGGA
>OJSE01003031.1_pt1 | contig 16066 bp, 19 predicted proteins | sample 1599351 | NCBI WGS metagenome assembly OJSE01 (sample SAMN04168656, study PRJEB22393) | human gut metagenome | biome: human gut microbiome; feature: stool | host: Homo sapiens | collected 2014-03-17 | reverse complement strand
ACACTCTTTCCCTACTCGACGCTCTTCCGATCTCCCCTTGCGCCCGCTCCGCATCTCTCAGCCCTACTGCTCGCCGACGTACACGAAACCTACACGAACACGCGGGCCGAGAAAAGCCCCGGCATCGCGAGGATGGTCGGGGCTGGGGGGTTAGACTTGGAGTGTGATTAACAGTTCATTGTACTCGTCGGAGTGCTTTTGTATGAACCTTCTAAGCGTAAACTAGAATATTAACGGCGGGGATTCCGTTTCGATCTAGGACGGCTCCGAAATTGATGACAGTGCGAAATTTGTTTGCCGTATAGAATTCATCAAACTCTTCTGTCTGATCGCAGATATCCGTCTCGTATCCCTCGAAAATACGCTTCTGTTCTAACGTTTCGACATTCATTTCAGTTACGATCATCTTCGAGCTGGTGCGCTTCATGCAAATAAGTTCCTCAAGTGTCATTTGAAAACTCCTATCTGTTTTTTGCCATCTTGACATAATCTATTATAGCGGCTTATGATCGCGAGGATGGCCGGGGCTGGGGTTAGGCTAGAATAATTCGCACCTCCTACTCATACACCAGAATGTCGGTGTAGGGAATACCGTTTTTATCAATCGCGGTTCTGCAGCTGATAACAAGGTGTTTCTTATACTCCTCTAAGAACTTCATAAATTCCGGCGTAACCTCGTTGCAGATGTTCTTTTCATATCCGGAGAAAATGCGTTCCTTTGTGGAGGGTGTTATCTTGGTGACAACGATCTTTGAGCTTTTGCGCATATAGCAGGTGATGAGTTGTTCCAAAGTCATTTCAAACTCCTATCTATGTTCGTCTTCTTGACGTAACCTATTATAGAGCTTTATACTGCACTGTGCAACAAAAAATGTTGCAAAAGTTGCAAGTGATAGGAGAAAAAATGGGCAGCTTATTTGAAATTCATAGAAGCAATTTAGAGTGGTTGAAATCGTATGTTTACCCTGACGGTTTTAAACTAGATTCCGACCGTTATCAAATTGGAGTAAGCTTCGAGTTGGGTCATGAACATTTCGACACGTTTCGCGCCTATGCCCATGCAATGGAGATCATGACACGCGATGGTGTGGAGTACCTGCTACTGGCTGAAGATATGGACGCGATCAATGCCGGGTACTACTACAAATTCGAGTGCGAGGAAGATGGAACTGTCTCCCTATACTCCCATACTCCCAGCTTTTGCGAGAAAGTGCCGTTCTCCAATATCTGCGATTACTTCCGAAAGCCCGTTTATAGGAGGTCTGCCCATGTCTAAGAGAGTTATACTAGACAACAAGGTATTTCCGTCTCAGGCGCGGGCTGCTGCTTATGCCGGATGTGATCGCTCGACCATGCAGCGCGCCATTAGGCGCGGGAAGGCCATATGGGTGTGCCCTATGCGCAAGTACGTACACCCTAAAGCAGTATCAGGCGATGTTATAACTGATGAGATGTCATATGAACCGGTTTCAGAAGTGTTAACTCTCATGTGCCCGTGCTGTGAAAATCATTTCGAAGTTAAAGTGAGTTTGCAATGATCTATGAAATCAGAGGGCCGGGGGAACAAGGAACTGGCAAAAAAGACCTTATGGCAAGTGAGGCGAAACTATGATCGAATCAATCTACCTGCTAGAAGTCTGCTTGCTTCTGCTCATCCTCTCCGTCGCCCTGCTCTGCTGGCAGATAGGGCGGCTCCTCGAATCGTTGGACAATGTTTACAGGCGGGAGGAAATACTCTACCGCATCCGCACCGGGGGCATGATAGACTTCAATCGTCAGATAAAACCGAAGAGAAGGGACAGGCTATGAAAGACGGCGGATGCGTTGTCGGCGCGGTGTGCGCCATTGTCATGAAAGGATGTGTACTATGACATTCGAGCCAATGGTTTTGCTTCTTCTGCTGGTCATCATCGATTATATTGTGGGAACCATCGGACACACTATGCGCGAGGGTTTTTCTTCAGCCAAGATGAGGGAGGGGCTTGTTCACAAATTCGCCTATGTCGTCGTGCTCGGCGTGTGTCTCATCATTCAAGCGCTTTTGAACTATTATGATCTGCCATATTACTACGGCGATGCCTGTTTCTCTCTGGCCTTCGTATGGATATGTGTGGCCGAGGTGGGAAGCATTCTTGAGAACGTTGTTTTGCTGAACCCTGATTTGGCAGACAATTCTTTTCTTCACATATTCGACAAGCGCGACATAAGCGAGCAGAAAACTCAGGAATTGCCCGTTATTGATTTGGGTGATGAGCAGAATGCAAAAAGTAATTGACGTAAGTTACCATAACGGCACTATCGACTGGGATCGCGTGAAAGCGGCCGGGTACCATGCCATAATTCGATGCGGTTTCGGGTCTGACTTTCGCGACCAGGATGACGCGCAATTTAAGCGCAACGCCGACGAGTGCGTGAGGCTCGGTATTCCCTTCGGCGCATATCTTTACAGTTACGCGAAGGGCGCGGCCCAGGCCATGAGCGAGGCAGATCACGCAATAAGGCTTTGCGATCCCTACCGCGACCATATGGCCTACCCCCTATTTTTCGATACCGAGGAGCCGGGGACTGAGGACGTGAGCAAGACGCACGCGACTATCTTCTGCTCGCGCGTCCGCGCCGCGGGGTTCGTTCCTGGAATCTACGCGAGTCAGGCATGGTGGCTTGAAAATTTGCCCGACGTCGACGTGTATGTGAAATGGGTTGCGCGCTGGTCTGAGAGCGAGCCGATAGTGCACGGCTGGCAGTTGTGGCAGTACTCGGAACGCGGGAATGTGCCCGGTATAAAGGGTAATGTTGATTTGAATTACTCGCGCTATGAGATTGGCAATTACGGGGACGTTTCCACTGTCGATGATCTGGCGCGCGAGGTCATCGCGGGAAAGTACGGCAACGGGGAAGAGCGCAAGCGGAAACTAGGCGCTCGCGCGTCCGTTGTTCAGCTTATCGTCAACCACGATCTAACGGGCAAATGGACGGGAGTCGATAAAGTGGCCCGCGAGGTCATAGCCGGTATGTGGGGCAATGGCGAAACCCGCAAAAGTAATCTGGGAAGTGCTTATGATGCTGTGCAGAAGCGCGTTAACGATTTACTGAAACAAAAAAGTTAGAAAATACTGCTGCAGAGTTTGATTTAAACAGCTATACTTCATTACGTCGAAAAAAGGAGGTGACAAACTCGAATGGAACTGGCTCAAATCGACTACAGAAAGCGCATAGGGCGAACGATAGCCCTCTCGCGGTGCTCGGGGCAGATGGTGCACGACGGGGAGTTCTTCGACGTGTACGAGGAACTGCCCGGGCGATTCACACCCGAGAGGGCAACGCGAAAGCTCCGGCGCGAGCTAAACGACGAATCAATCACGATAAACCATGTTGAAATCGAATCGCACTACTATTCAATGACGCTAGAAGAATTTATGACCCATGCGGAAATCACCGCCTAAACCGAAAGGAAAGAAATTATGACCCAGGAAATCACCGCCTACGTTGCCGAGCCGACCGAGATTGCAAGTGCCTCTGCCTGCAACGCCGTCCAGGGCGATGTGAACACCTTCGACCTTGCGACTAACGAGGGCAAGCTGGCAACGCTCAAGACGCTCAACAGCGCCGACTCGCTGAACGGCCACGAGGGCGAGATTCTTGACATTGTGGATTGCGTGACCAAGCCCGGTATTCGCAAGAGCCGCGACCCGCGTCTTCCCAATACCCCTTGCACCGATACCTATCTGGTTCTTCTGGATGGCACGGTGCTCATGACCCAGTCCGAGGGCGTTGCTAACTCCGTCCGCGAGATTGCGGCCATGTTCCCTGACTTCGGAAAGGACTCTCTGCCCGACGGCTGCATCCATGCCGCTTTCGTGGCAAAGGACTTGCCGAATGGCAACACCATTAAGAACCTGGTTCCGCAGTTCTAAAATACGGAACAACCGCGCGTTAAGGTTTAAGCCCTGCCCTGTTCCAGGGTGGGGCTTTTTTTATTCAACAGGAGGCATGAAAGATGGCAAGGGCGAAGAGGGTTAGCGATGAGATTTACAACGCTAGGAGAAGGGCCAAGCGGGCGCTAGCGCGTCTTGACCGCGATATTAAAGCAGGAAAAGTGAAGCGCTCCCGTCAGATTACCGCCTATCAACAGGAATTGAAATCACAGATCAGCGAGAGCTATATAGGGCGCAACGCCACCCCTTCCAAGCTATCGAGCGCCCAGCAAGCCGCGCGGGCGCTGGACAAGTACCGCATAGGCGCGAAAGCGGAGGCCACAGAGCGGCGCAATATCATGTTCCGCGCTAATGTGAAGGCATCGAGCGCGGGTGGCGGAACCATCCCGAAAGTCAACGTTCAGTTGTTCTGGAATGCCACCAAACACGCATGGGCGGGCAGAGGGCGCGACCGCTACGCTGCTATTCAGCGCTATTATGGAACCGACGACCTTCAAGCTATCTTCAATCAGGTAATGGAGGCCAATAAGGACGCTCTGGCGCGTGCCAAGGGTCTTGCAGGTTCCGGCTTTGTGGGCGATACCCTAGACCCCGCGAGCGCCTTGCAGCAAGCCATGGGCGAGGGCGTGGAAGCCGACGGCAACTATCCCAACGACTTTATGGCCTACGTCGTTCCTGTTTACAATGTGGAATAAACTGCCCTTCAAGATAGCGGGCATATACGATATCGAGACAACCACCATCCAGGACGGCGAGAAATCGACAGCGTTCCCCTGTCTTTATATCTGCAACGACGTTAGGAACGTCGATATATCAACGTATGTTGATAGCGAGAGTGACGATGTGCGATTCTACCGCTCCCCTGCCGATGTGCTGGAATGGCTCGGCGATTTGATGCAATGGGGCTATTCGGCGGGCGTGGTTCCCGTCGTGTGCGCCTATAACCTCATGTTCGATATGCAACCGCTCATGAACGCGCTGGCGCGAATGTACGAGGTGCGCGTGAACGCCCAGTCATCGACCCATGTTTACACACTTGACCTTTGCTATGAGGGCGAAACCTGCCTTAGATTCTGGGATACCTACTATCTAGAAATGGGAGGACTTGCAGCCATGGGCGCGACGTGCGGGCTAGCCAAGGCCAAGGGCGATTGGGACTACAATCTTATTCGCACCCCAGAGACACCGCTCACAGATCTAGAAAAGCACTATGCCGCCCGCGATGTGCAGGTTATACCCGCCTACCTCCGTTATCTCATCGAGGCCAACAAATGGTTGGAGCCGGAAATGCTCGGCGATACGGTGCTCACGAAAACTTCCCTGGTGCGCCAGATGGCACAGCGCATCATAGGCAAGGAGCGCGTTACCTTCTCAAACGGACATAGGCATAGCTTATTCGATGTCTTCAAGATGACGTGCATAAGGGAATGGTCGCCCAATTTCTACTTGTACGCCCTTCGCAAGGCGTGTTTTCGCGGCGGTTTGACATTCACGAGCGCCAACCGCGCCGCCCAGGTTGCGCATAACGTGGCGAGTCTTGACGTTACTTCAATGCACCATCTTTTCATTGCAGGGCGATATATGCCGCGCAATTTCCGAGTGCCAGAGAGCGCAGAGCCTTTGCAGCGCGTGGCCGAGTCCATACTGGCAACAAGCCGCGCCGAGGTACTGCGAAACTATCATTGTCCGTTGCCCTTCGGGCTTCATGCTCGTATCAGGTTCGAGGGCCTTCGGCTCAAGCCGGGTACGGTTTTCGAGCGCGAGGGCATAGCACTCATACCCCAGGGCAAATTCACCTCGAAGGTGGGAGAGGTGGATTTTATCACGCCCAGCGGTGCCATAGCCGAGGAAGCTACCAGGCAAAGCGGTTGGATGGACTCGGCCGTAAATGCGCGTTTCGCGTTCTCCAAGCTGATGAGCGCCGACGTGGCCACCTTGCATTTAACAGAGTGCGAGCTGTGGAATATATCGAGGGCCTACGAATGGGACGATATGCGCGTCATCTGCGGGGAGTACTCCCAGAACTTCGTTAAGGCACCCGATTATCTGGTATTGCAGACCCATGTGCTCTACGCGACCAAGAACGCCATGAAGGAGATAGTGAACAACTACCAGGAGGGGAAGCCCTACACCTTGCCCATAGGCGCGACGGTGCCGGAGACCGTAGCCGATTCCGTGCGGAACGGCTCGGCATCGCTCCCTTTTCTGAAAGCCTACTACGGCAGCACGGTAAAGGGAATGTACAACGGCATTTACGGCACCCAGGCCCAGGACATTATGAAACCGTCCTACGTCTGCCTTGCCGACGGCTCGCTGGAAGTAGACCGTTCGAGCGTCGCCAGCCTTGAGACTTACGATGATCTGAAACCGAAGGTGGTGAAGGTGCTCTACAACTTCGGGAGCCGAATAGTGGGCGGTTCGCGTATGCACCTCGTTATAGCGCTCGAACTGCTCCATGAGGCATTGGGGGAGCGCTGCTATCCGTGCGGGGGCGATACCGATTCCATCAAGCTAGCGTGCGATGAGAGCGTTACCGATGCCGAGATATTGACCGCGCTCGAACCGCTCCATAAAGCGGCCCGCTCGGCTATCGGCTACGGAAGCGAGAGGGTACGGCGAAACTACCCCCACCTTGCGAGCGAGCTTCACGGCGTGGGCGAGTTCGACATTGAGGGTTGTGACAGCTCCAACCGCTACCCACTCCACTACGAGGCATGGAACAAGGCCCGCCTAGACCGCGACGCGCAAGGTCGCTATCACATCATCTGCGCGGGGCTCTCGCGCCCCAGCGGGCGCTATACCGTCGAGGATTGGGCGCATGACATGGAGGCCCAGGGCCACGGGTTCGGCGAAATCGCATCGACCCTGCTCGGTTACAATACCGTGGTGGATTACGGGCTTTGCTATCATTTGGAACGTACGCACCCGCACCCGGCCGACCGCTATAGGGGAGAGGTAACGGACTACCTGGGCAATACGGCCTATGTGGATGCACCTGCTTCAATCGCGCTCTATCCCTCGGTGCGAGTCATCGGCGATACGACCAAGATAGCGAATCATCAGAATATGGAATACCTCAAATCAATCGGACTTGAGCCGGATGCTACCATTAAATTTATCGGCCACGACGAAGGGAGAGCCTACCTTGACCGAGAATAAGTTCTACGATTGGGGGGACACCCTGGCGAAAGACGCATATATGACATTCGTTTGCGCGAGCCGCGACGCCGGCAAGACCTACGGCCTTCGGAAGCAATGCGTCCGCGACTTCCTAAAGGACGGCTCGCGGTTCGTGCAGTTGGTGCGGTTCAAGACCGACCTTGCACCCGTCTCTAACGGCTATTTCGACAAGTTGCAGCAGGAGCCGAACGTCGAGTTTCCCGGCTATATCTTCAAGACCGATACGAGCGCGGCATATATAGCGAAGAAGCCGGAGGACGGCGAGAAACCAGAATGGCGCATTATAGGGTACTTCGGTGCTCTCTCGAAGATGCAGCAGTTCAAGCAGCGCACCTTTGCCGATGTGTACCGTATCCTTTTGGATGAGGCCATCATCGACCGAAGCGTGGCGCGGTTCCAGCACTACCTCCCCGATGAGTACTATGTGCTCACGCAGATGGTGGACTCGGTGAGCCGAGAGGTGCCGGGGGAGCCTAGACGACACGAGCCGCGCGTGTACCTCATGGCCAACGCGCTTTCCATGCGAAACCCCTATTTCGCAGTCATGGGTATTCGCAAACCTCCGAAGTTCGGAAAGACGTGGTACTCCATCCCAGGTGTGGGAAAGAGGCTATTGCTCGATTACGTGGAGCCTACAAGCTACACGAGGGCAAGGCGCACCGAGACGGTAGCAGGTGCGCTAGCGTCCCTTGCCGAGGGGTCGGAGGCCGCGCTGGACAACGAGTTCACGGACGCGAGCGGGCTATTCGTGGGAAAGAAACCCGCGCGCGCAAAGTTCGAGTTCGCCATAAAGGGCAAGGGCCACAGATTGGCCGTGTGGAGCGACGAGCGCGAGGGGTATCTATACGTCACCGAGAAGATGCCCAAAGACCCCACGCCCTTATATGCATTGACCAACGATGACGGGGAGTTCAACGCCCTTTTCGCCAAGCGAAACGAGTGCGCTATGCGCTATCTCATGGAGGTATACCAGTACGGGCTTGTGCGCTGCGATAGCGACGGCACTCGCAACGCGCTTTCCGAGTGTCTGGCGCTCTACGGTCTGCGGTGATATAATTAGCCGCGCCAGGGCACGGGGACACGTCGCCGAGTAGGCCGAGGCGGATTCCCGACGTGAAGAGCGTACCGCACGACCGCCCGCAGGGTACGGGTTTCAGGCACGCCCCCGACGCTGTGGCAACTCCTGTCTGACCCCGCTGCTGAAACTACAGGCAGCGGGGTTTTTCTCTTTGGTGCTATAATGCGCGGCAGAGTCCCCTAGCTGAAAGGATTGAATATGGACGAGAAAAACGAGATTCGCGAGGGCGTGGAAGAGACTCGCGGTATCGAAGAGGGCGAGACGGGCCATCGCATCGATGAGTTCCGCGACATTGTGCGTCGTCTCGATGATTTGAGCGACCAGTTGGCCGCACACAATGATGCGGTGATGGCTCGTCTTGACTCGCTCGCTAGCATTGCGAGCGACAACGGCGCGGACGAGGGCGCGGGCAGCTACACCGACGAGGTCGAGGATGACGATATCACCTCGCGCGATTGGGACGACCTTGCCGACGAACTGAACATTTAAGAAAGGATGATGGTAAATGGCTCTTGAAAATTCCGTAATCGCGGAGAAAATCTGGCTGGAAGCGGGCAACGACTACCAGCAGCGCATTCCAAATCCCACGGTCAACTCTTTGGAGGCGACATGGCGCGCGCTGTTCAAACCGGGCAACAATGCCTATCTGAACCAGTTCATGGACGTTCTGGTCAACCGCATTGCCTACACCTATGTGCACAACCTCGCATGGACTAGCCCGCTGGCCGTCTTCAAGCGCGCCAAACTCATTTATGGTACGACCACCCAGGAAATCGCGCTCAACTGGGTTAAGGCCCACGCCTACAAGGACGATGTTGAATCCCTGCTACGCTTGCACCGACCTGAGGGCGATGTGGCGTATCACACTCAGAACCGTCAGGACAAATATCCTATTTCAGTAGTGCTGCCTGAATTGAAGAACGCATTTCTGGATGATTACGGCCTGAACCGACTTGTTGCGGGTATCATGCAGGCCCCCGTCAACTCCGACAATTACGACGAGTACCGTATCGCGCTCAACATGCTCGCGACCTATGAAGATGTCTACGGCTTCTACAAGTACCCGCTTTCGGCGGTGCCGACCGACGAGGTGACGGGCAAGGAGTTCTTGACCGCCGTGCGCACCCTAGTCGCTATGCTCCAGTTCCCCAGCGCCCGCTACAATGCGGCGAGCGTTTCCGTCCCCGTGTTCGCAAAGCCCTCCGAGCTAGTGCTGTTGGTGACACCTGCCGTGGCCGCTAGCGTGTCGGTCGAGGTGCTCTCTTCCATCTTCCATGTGGAGATGGCCGAAGTGAACGTGCGCCAGATCATCGTTGACGAGTTCCCCATTCCGAACGTGGTTGCCATGCTCACCACCGAGGACTTCTTCATCATGCAGGATACGCTGTACGAAACCACCTCGTTCTGGAATGCCGAGACGTTGGCAACCAATTACTACCTGCATCACTGGGAGATTGTGAGCGCTTCGCCCTTCGTCCCGGCTATCATGTTCACGGTCGGCGGAGACGGTACGACCATTCCGACGGTGAAGCAGACCGTAACGGGCATCACGCTCACGGGTGCGAGCACCGCCGAGGCTGGCGAGGATGTGCAGCTTACCGTGAACCTGACGGGCACTCTCGCACCGGTGCACGAGGGCGTGGCCGTGGAACCCGATGCCGCTACCTTCGCTGTTGCGGCAACCGACGGATCCGCCGAACCCAAGGCCGTAGAGCTTGACCCGATGAGCACTTACGTGGACAAGTTCGCAGTGCTCCATCTGGCCGATGACCTGCCCGCTGGCACGGTGGTTACCGTCACCGCTACGAGCGCGTACGTGAACCCCTCGGCAGCGACTACGCACTACACCGCTGCCCATGTTGTGACCATCACAGCCCCGACTGCCACCGAACCTGCAAAGCCGACGGTGCAGAAGCGCACGGGCAAGCGCGCGAGCGGCACGACCGACACCCACGGCAACGAAACCGCCACCGACAAGCAGTAAGCTCTCTGCTTCGCGGGTATAATGAGGGGCGCGAGATAGCGCCCCTCTTTTTTTATCGCTAGGAGGTTTTACATGGAACGAGACTTTCCCCATCTGGGGGACACGCCATTTCCCCACTTGTCCAATGTGGACGTGTGGAAGTACCGAAACAACTTCGATTATGGTAGGTGGGAGGACAACGCCCGCATAAAAATGTGCAGCGTCAACTGGGACAGCGGCTACGTGAACGTGGTGGAGTGGAAGACCGACAAGGCGCGGGACACGTATTTCGACAACCTTGCGGGCTACAAAGTGGACGAGCCTACCATGTTCCAGATGCAGCCGGACGGGAGCGTGAAGGTTCCCGTGCCCTTCAACGCGGCGACCCAGTACAACTACATCGTGCTCGATTATCCGGTGATGTCGACTCCGGATAACCCGGTGAGCTACGCCGCGCCCGCGCGAAACCGCTTTCTATACTTCTGCGAGGCGGTGGAGGAACTCGCGCCAAATACGACGCTCTGCCATGTGCAGCTCGACGTATGGAGCACCTATATCAACTCCGTGGACGTGTCGGGCATGATGCTGGCGCGGGGCCACGCCCCCATGGCGAGCGTCACCGCCACCGACTATCTCAAGAACCCCTATGCGAACCAGGCAATGCTAACCGCCCCCGATGTGACGTTCGGCACGTTCGCGCGCACCCCTTCGCTGAAATCGCACATATTCAACGGGGAGGTGTTGGCCGTTATCACCATGAGCGCGACCAGTTGGGGGATATGGGGCACCAAAGCGGCCGGAACGTGGCGCGTTCCCGCTGAACCTCTCTACCTCGACGATACGCCGTCATTGCTGTCCCTCTCCGTGGCCCCGGCAAATTTGGCCCCGCTGCTAACCGCTATGAAAACGGAGGTTCCCCAGGCATTCCAGACCATCCGGGCGGTATGGTTCGCTCCCGTTGAGCTGGTGGAGACAGGCGAGCCCTACACGTTCGCGGGCACATCGGTACGGCGCGTCTTTGCCAACCCGTGGACAGACTTCGAGGTAGCGGCGTGGAGCAAGTCGGATTTCGGCTACCCCGCGAAATGCGACGATATGGCGAAGCTCTACACCTACCCCTATGCGCGCATCATGGCGCACACCGACGCGGGCGATATCGAGGTGAAGGTGGAGGAGACGGAGGGAAATATATCGGTAGCCGCACGGCTCAACCTCGCAGGGCCGTTTATCAATGTGGATACCTACGTGCATCTGGGAGGGGCGTCCGCCTCGCTGGCGTTCGCTGCGACGGGTTCGATAACGATGCCGTGGGCTGGCGACGCCCTGAAAACGCTGCGAAGCTTGGAAATTCCCAGTTTCGCCGTCTACCTCGACGCCGGGACGGTCAACGACTACGCCACGCACTTCGATCGCGCCCAGGCCAACACGGCGTTGCAGAACGCCTACACGAGCGCGACGGCGAGCGCTAAGACGGCGCTTGACAACGGTATCGATTCCGTTGACCTGTCCATTGCCAACCTTGCCACCTCGGTTTCAGCGGCCCTTGCTGTGCTCGCGGAGTCGCAGGACATGGAGAATACCGTGCTGAGAAATACCATCGAGGTAAACAACATCCTCACCAACAACGCCAACCTGCTCACCCAGACCATCACCGGCGCGCAGAACGAGGTTGCAGCTGTCAGCAATATGAACAACGTGAACGCCGCCGTTCAGTCGGGGCAGTTGGCGCTTGGTATGGCTGCGGGCCAGGGAATCGCGCAAGCGGTGAGTATGGACTTCTCGGGGGCCTTGAACACCGCCGCGAGCAATTTCCAATACGCCTTCAATCAAACCACATCGATGCAGGCGAACACCGCCAATGTGGGAATCGCCATCACCACGCGCGAGGAAATCACAAGCGCGACGAAGCAATCCAACAGCGTTCGAAATACCGAGGGCAACCAACTCAACCTTATCAACACCCGCCGAAAGCAGCGGGCAGAGACAACGAACCTCAACACCGAGACAACGAGCCAGACAACGCAGAACAACCGCAGCGCCGAGGTCAACAAGGCGAATATGCAACGCGGGTACAATACCAACGTCGCCAACGCCGGACGCTCGCGCTCCACGGCCCTCTCCGCTATCGAGAACGGCATCAAACAGGCGGCTTTGGGCGCGCCTCTGGAAGGCGGAGCATTCGCCAACGCCGCTACCGCGTCCTCGCGCCCCTTGGGATGGGTCTTCGAGGTGCAGACCCAGGACACCGGTTCGATTATGGCAGCGGCGTCCCATTTCGCGCGATACGGCTACGCTTTAGGGCAGTACTGGGATTTCACCAGTTGGCAGGTCATGCGCGATTTCACTTATTGGCAATGCGACGATGTATGGATCATCCCCCGCGCGTGCACCCAGGGCGCGGCGAGCCTCATCCGCTCCATTCTGATCGAGGGTACGACCGTCTGGCGCGAACCTGCTATAATCGGTGCAACCGACATATGGGAGAACTGAAATGAGACGAAAGAAGCACGGGAAGAACGACGCGCGCTATTGGCAGAGCGCGGCCTACAATCAAGAGCTGGCGCTCATCTACGAGGACTGGCTCATGGGACTGGCGCTCTCGCGGTTCCGTTGGGAGGGTCTTCCCGACACCTGCGACGCCCGCTATTTGGAATGGACGCTCATGACCAACGGAGTAGCCACTATCGCGAGGCGGGGCGATACGTGGTACTCGCTCCAAGCAATTCAACAAGGAGCACCGAACAAGTACGACCTGCCGCGCTCATGGCGGGCCATGGGTCAGTGCGGACGCCCTAACTTCGGTTGCGACTGGGGAAACGGAGTGGTGCTCTACGACAACCTAATGAGGACGCCCCTGCTATGGAAGCTATCGATTTTTGCACGCCGTCTGGCGCTCTGTGATCGAACTTTCGACATCAACTTGCTGCAGCAACACAAGCCCGTGGCGCTGGCCGTGGATGAGAACGGCGTGGAGGAACTTGACGGTATCAACATATTCAAACAGCTCTACGGAGGGGAACCGGCAATACTTGGCACCAAGCGCCTTAAGACGCTGGCCGAGTCCGTTACCGTGCTGAACCTCAACGTTCCCTTTATCGGCGAGGAATTGCAGACGGCCCAGGGCAACATCTGGACGCAGGTATATACTTTGTTGGGAATCGACTCGCTCACGCAGAAATCAGAGCGCATGATTGAGGACGAGGTAACCAGTTTGCAGAGCCCGGCAGAGCTGAACCGCTACAACCCCCTCAAGGCACGGCGCGAGGCAGCGGACAAGCTGAACGAGCGGTTCGGACTGAATGTTCATGTTTACTGGGCGAGCGAGTGGGAAAGCAGCAATTACAACTACACGCACACGCTGGAAAGGATGGCCGACGATGATTTGCTCGGAGGTAACGAGTCTGACACCGCTCAACTGGGATAGGGACTTTCACAGCGTCGTAACTATTCAACTCGGTGAGCTTATTGAGGCGGGTTGGATAGACTGGAATGACCCCACCTGGACGTGGGATTACTACAACAAGGAGCAGTACGCCCGCTTATGCCATATGTTCGAAGAGCGCTATTTCTACCGCGAAATCGGCATTCTGCCCCCTGGGCGCTGGAAGCAGCAGTTCATACGCAAGATGAACGAGATAATGCCCAAGTACAAGCGCCTTTACAAGTTGGAGGAAGAAGGACTAGACCCCTTGCAAACCTCCAACACCTACGGAAAGAGCCGCCTCATTCACTCGGAATTCCCAGAGACTATGCTATCGGGCAATTCCGATTACGCAAGCACGGGAGACGATAGGGAGTACGAGGACATCACCGAGGGCGACGTTCTGGACAAGTGGGAGCAGTTGCAGACCCGCTTCAAGACGGTAGATGTTATGATTCTCGAAGAGTTGGACGAGCTGTTCATCTGCTTGCTCACGGTGGACATGGACGCATTTTAAGGAGGCATTACATGAGCCGTTGCGACAATGCGGACTTGCGAAAGTTCGCGCCTAGGTGGTGGGCCTATACGGACTACACACCCGTAATACCCAAATTCTATTGGGACGTGTATTCTCAGGAGGAGCGAATCAAGGCTATCTGCGAATACCTGTGGAAGACAATTTGCTTCAGCGAGAACACGGCGGACAACTACCAGGCCGTGCTCGACGCGCTGGACAAGTTGCAAGCGGAGTTCGAAAAGTTCCAAGAGTCGGGCTTCAACGACTACTATGAGGCTCAGGTGAGGGAATGGGTTTCGGAAAACCTCGATTACGTCTTCACGCAAGTAGCGAAGCAAGTTTACTTCGGTCTGAACTTAGAAGGCTATTTCGTGGCGTATGTTCCCCAGTCGTGGGATGATATCGTCTTCGACACGGGTCATGTATATTCCGAAGACACTTATGGGCGTCTCATTCTGAGATGGGATACGGAGCCGGATAATACCGAGACAGTTAATCAGATGCCGGAGATCGTACGTTAGGAGATAAAATGACAAATCCAGGAAACCTCACAGACGAGCAAATACAGGTGTTGGCCCAGCGCATCGCGGCTATGGCGGACACGCCCACCGACGCACCCGCCAAAGGCGTCCGTCAGTACGTCGGCGCACGCTATGTGCCCGTGTTCGCGAACCCCCTTGAGTGGAGCGATACGCGCGAGTACGAACCGCTGACCATCGTAACCTATCGGGGCAATAGCTATACCTCAATGCAGTATGTTCCCACGAGCATCAGCATTGCTGATACTGCCTATTGGGCGCTTACCGGAAACTTCAACGCGCAGGTGGAGGCGTATCGGGCAGAAGTGAGGGCCTTCGACGATCGCATTAACGCAAATGCCGCTGCAATTAACGCAAATACCGCTGCAATTAGCGCAAATGCCGCTGCAATTAGCGCAAATACCGCTGCAATTAGCGCAAATGCCGCTGCAATTGCACAAGAAAAAACGGATCGCACTACGAATGTAATGTTGGCATTCGGAGACAGCTACGGAGTGGACACTATATCGCAAGGCCCCGTGTGGTGCGAAATTACCGCGAATAAGCTCCAAGCGACTGAATTGCATAATTACTGTGTGGGCGGTGCCACCTTCAACACTACTAAGGAAAAGAATTTCTTTGTTCAAGTAGACAAGGCTATTTCTGAAATTAAGAATCCCGAATATGTGAAATATGTCGGAATTGTCGGAGGAACAAACGACGGATCAAACTCCATCACCAATGCAATAGTAGCGCTGGTTGCCAAGATCAACAGCGCTTTTCCCAATGCCGTTATCGGAATCGGTTTAAACGCATCGAAACAAGATATTCTATCCCATGGGGCTAAGCAAAAGCGAATTGCAGCGCTTAATCTGAACGGTAACTTTGCCACACCGGTTTTCATCGACAGCGTTGTATACACGCAACTTGCTGATGGCTGCATGATGGACGATAACATCCACCCCACCGCTAAAGGATCTAACCGCATTGGAACCCTTATGACGTGTGTTCTAAAAGGAGCGATTGGGAGCGTTGTGGCAACTAATGAAGCAGTAAACCCCCAGATTATTTCCAGTAATCTCCGCACTTTTGTTCCAACTATGATCGGGCGTAGAATTCAGTATACCGGTTCCATTGATACAACCTCTTCGACATCGACAATAGTTGACCTAACAACAATCTACCCCGATACGATTAAAGGTAGCACGTTCATCAACGATAGCAATGTAACTATCGTTGGATATATCACTACTGGCAGCTCAAACTACCCTTCGCTGCGTATCAAATCCGGCTTCACGGGAGTGGGATTTTTTGGCTTTGACAGTTATGTAGTTTAAGAACCCCCATCCCAGCCCCGGCACTCCCTGGAGCGTCGGGGCTGTCTTTTGCCGTCGGAATTGTGTAGGTTTCGTGTACGTCGGCGAGCAGTAGGGCTGAGAGATGCGGAGCGGGCG
>OJSE01003019.1_pt1 | contig 16140 bp, 18 predicted proteins | sample 1599351 | NCBI WGS metagenome assembly OJSE01 (sample SAMN04168656, study PRJEB22393) | human gut metagenome | biome: human gut microbiome; feature: stool | host: Homo sapiens | collected 2014-03-17 | reverse complement strand
ATTGCGGTCGGCCATGATGGTTGCCCGCGTCGATGGTGTCGTTGCGTACGCATGCTTGGTTCATGTGGTTCCCCCTCCCCGTCAACTCTACTCGTTCATCATGATGTATGGATGCCACCCGTTGTTCATTTGTAAGCGCAACGCTTTCGTCAGGCTTGTAGGTCTGGCGGTTCGTCGGCGAATGGCTCGGCGGGCGTGCGGTAGCCGAGCACTCGCATGGGCCGGTCGACCTTGCGCTGTAGCGGACAGGCGGCAGCCCGTCATCATTCATCGATTAAACGTCCACTTCTCCTCAGGCTTGCGGCAAATTGTTCTTCCGTGATTTCTTCTGTCACCAGTCTGGAAATGAGTTTATATAGGGTATTTCGTTCTGGCTCTGGATCATCATCGATATCCAAATCAATTCTTTCCATTTTCAGGATGGCCAAGGATATGGCCATTGCGGTGCGCTTGTTGCCATCAGCGAAATAATGATTTTTGGCTAGGTGAAAGGTAAGATGCGCCATTTGTCGAAACAAATCTTCGAATCGTTCTTTCGGCGATTGACCGAATACCGGCAGAAATGTCGAATCTACAACGCCACTTACGGAACCGGCGTCATTGTCTCTTTCCACGGTAAATCCGCCGATGTCGTCAAGTTGCTTCCTGTGTACTCGGACGATTGCTTGTGTCATTGCTTCTGCGAAATCATCAGATGGAAAAACGAGTGGCGGCGCTTGGATATGCCACCACTCGTCAGTGTATTGCTCAGGCATTGCGCAGAATCCTGAAGGTGTTCTGCCATTTTGCATTTACTTCATCCAAACTAGATGCAAGAGTGTTTTTGGGGAAGGTCAGACCGTCGTCGGATGCGAGAATGGCATCGTTGGTGATTTCGACGTTTTCTCCTTCCCTGTAGACATTCTTCCAAGCGGAGTTCTTTCGATGGGAGAATCCCACAAGATCGAATGCCGTCAGAAAACCGTATTTCTTTGCCGTCCCATCTACGACGGATAAGGCCTGTTCATCCTTTGCGGTTTCGCCCTCGGGCTTGAGAATCCTGTTGCGTCCGTATTTTTGGAAAGTGAAATAAACGTTCCTCTCAACCGGACCGTAAGGCCACGCTTCAATCTTGTCTTCGAACAATGGTTTCCCGGTTGCGCGCAGAGACTCGACTTGTGCGAAATAAACGAGCTTGTTCAGCACAAGATTCGTAATGTCGATATCAGAGCCATGGCGAAGAATGAAAGCATTCGCTACTTGTATTGACTTCATGCCCCTCCTCTGTCATGGAAATTTCTATGTTCAGATATATGAAGCTTGCTTTCGAAAGGATGTATATTACCAGTCCTTCTCTCAAAACACAAAGGCAGCATTCAATAATGCATTTGTCAGACGCTGTAAGAAATCCTGCATTTTCAGTTTGCTGGGTATATATAGTACAGAATACGAAAAGGCATCATCAATCATTGCTTCAAATATCCGAAAGGCAATTTGTCATATTGATGAAGGCTTGTATCTTGAGGATTAGGCGGTGCTATAAATCCCTTTGGAACAAAGGGCGCACTTCTATACAGGGGCAAGCCATGCATGTGCGCTCTGCAAGGCAAAACAGCCCAAACATACGAATATTCGGGCTGTTTTGCGCCACTCCGTTCCGTACAAGGGGCTGCGCCCCTTGCGTCGCTAAGCGGCTATCCCTGCGGACTTGCTATCTACGAACGATTTAACAAACCATTCGCAGATAGCAAGTATGATTAAAAAGAGCATCCATGAAAGGAGCATCCATGAAGCGAGACATGGAGCTTGTTCGTCTCATTCTTTTGAAAATTGAAGAAGAATACCGTTCAACAGCGATTTATAATTTGAACATTAGTGGCTACGACATGGAAACTGTCGCCTATCATTGCAAAATATTAAATGAGGCTGGGCTGATTTCTGATTACGGTGCCCGGTATGCGGATAACAGTTTATGGAGCTTCGACGTAGGTTCTTTAACATGGGAGGGCAATGATTTTCTTGATAAAATCCGAGATAACTCCCAATGGAAAAAGGTTAAAGATGTAATTGTGCAAAAAGGACTCCCCCTTGTTATCGAAACAATTAAGACCATTTCCTCTGCGTTTGTGACAGCCGCAGCAGAGGGAGTAGCAAACTCCATCATTAAAAACGGTGGAATGCCGCAATAAAAAAAACTATCCTCTATAGTTACATAGACCGTCTACAAAAAAGTAGGCGGTCTTTTTATATCCCTACATCAAAATCAAGGAGGTCATGCATTATGGCAAAACAGAAAACTATCCCCGAACTGGAAGCGGAGAAAGCGGAAAGAACGCAAGCTCTTGCAGCTCCAACACAAAAAGCAGCAACTTGAAAACCGTGCCGCATACTACGAAAAGGGAGATCGGCGCAAGCGGGCACATCATCTTATCACCCGTGGCGCAGCTATTGAAAGCGTTGCATCGCTGACAAAGGTTTTGACCGAAACCGAGTTTTACACCTTTGCGGAAAAGCATTCGCCTTGACGGAAGTCAAGGGTCTGCTCATGGAGGCCATCAACGAGCACAACAAAAATGAGTTTGGGGGTGATTGACTATCGCACTGTATCATTTTCATGTGACCCGGATTAAGCGCAGCGCCGGACAGTCTGCTGTGGCTGCTGCCGCCTATCGCTCCGGCGAAAAGCTGCACAGTGAGCATTACAGCGAGGACAGCGATTACGCCAAAAGGGCGGCGTAATCTGTTCCGAAATCCTGCTGCCATCTCATGCTCCACCCTCTTTCTCTGACCGCGAAACCTTATGGAACGAGGTGGAGAAGCAGAACGGGAAAAGCGCAGCTTGCCTACAGATTTGACATTGCCTTGCAGAACGAGTTTTCCATGCAGGAGAACAGGGCGCAGACGTTTTCTTGGAGACTGAGCGAAAGGATTATCATATGTCCGGTCCCGAGGAACGACAGCGCGCGGTGGATCTGTACTCCGCCACGCCGATGACCACGGCCCAGGTGGTGAGGCATCTGGGATACCCGACCAGGCAGTGCCTGGAACGCTGGCTGGCAAAGGATCCCGGGTATACCGGCCATATGGCGAAACCCATCATCCTAATGGAGACGAGGGCCAAGGCGATCGAACTGGTGCTGGGCGGCATGCGCGGAAGCAGGCCGCCGAACGGCTCGGTGCGGGCATCGGAGCGGTCCGCAACCGGGTCAGGGCGTACCGCGAGGGCGGCATGGCCGCGCTGCGACCCGAGAACAGGAACGCCGGCCAGGCCGACAGGCCAGCGATGCGACGGGATCGATCCGCCGGCGACGCCGAGGCCCCGCGCCGCAGGGTCGAGGAGCCGGAACTGGGGAACGCGTTGATGCGGGAGGTGGCGGAGGCGTTCGCCTCTTCCAGGGGAAGGTACGGGTACCGCAGGGTCAGGGCCGTGCTCCGAACCCGCGTCTCGGAGAAGGCGCTCCGCAGGATCATGGCCGAGGATGGTCCGACGGCGCATGTTCCCGAACGACGCGGGTACGGCTCATACGAGGGCGAGACCACGCCGGCTCCCGGCGACCTCGCCGACCGCGATTTCACGGCTGAGATGCCGAACGAGAAATGGCTCACGGACATCACCGAGATCAAGGCCAGGGATGGGAAGGTGTACCTCTCCCCGCCGATCGACTGTTACGACGGCAAGATCGTCGCGTACACGGCCGGACCCGGTCCCAACGCGGAGCTCGCCAACAGGATGCTCGTCAAGGCCGTGGAAACGCTGCCGGAGGGAGCGAGGCCCCTGGTGCATTCCGACCGCGGATGCCACTGCCGGCGGCCCGGATGGCTGGCGCTCATGGACCGCTACGGCCCGGCGCGGTCGACGGGCGCCAAAGGCCGTTCCCCGGACGACGCCGCCGCGGAGGGGTTCCTCGGACGCATGAGGACGGAGCCCGTCTATCCTGGGCATTGGGGGGAGCATACCCGCGACGGGGTGCTCGTCCCGATCGACGACTGCATCCGCTGGCACGACCACGAGCGCATCAAACGGTCGATTGGTTGGATGAGTCCTGTACAAATACCGTCAAAGCCAGGGAATGGCTGCGTGATCATCTCCAAGAAAACGTCCGCAGCCCCCTTATCACACTTGTCACACATTCATGTAGATAAGGCTCAATATTATATACAGGTATGACAACTAAAACTAGCGGATCCATATTGCTTTTCATTTCTTCTCAAAAAGTTTCAAGTAAATTGAAGTCAGTTCCCGGGCATTCTCGGAAATATCATAGTCGGAGAACGCTTTATCGGAGGAACCGATTCGTATCCCCGGTTCCAATGCCAGTATAGAAGAGCTCCATTCTTCATGCGATTCTATGGGCATGAATTTAGATGTGCCTGTTACATCAACTTCTCGTGTAATTGCGTCGGAGAACAGGCATGGGAGACCAGCGCGCTGCGCCTCAACGCCAACTAAGCAAAGTCCCTCATATAGACTAGGCAGGCAGAACACGTCAAATGCTTGGTATAGACGATTGACATCAGATCTCTGTCCCAGAAACATCACATGATCAACAACACCAAGCTCTTCAGCATGCTGTTGAACATCCGCCTTATCAGGTCCTTCTCCCACAAAGGCAAGCATCGTATTAGGCCTACTAGGCAGCAGATCCGCAAGCATGTCAACCAAGAAAACCTGGTTCTTTTGAGGCATAAAGCGGCCAACATGCCCTATCAGGAATGTGTCATCGGCAATACCGAATTCTTCGCGTACCTTTTGACGAACTGTAGAATCAAAACGGAATTTATCCAGCTCAATGGCGTTCGGAATTACAGTAAAATCATGGTTTTTGCCAAACAACCATTCACCCGCATAATGTCCGCACGCAAACCTTACTGTCGGGTACACATTTGCGAACGGCCTCAATACAAGCTTCATCGCATTCTTCGCAAACTCGCCTTTGCCCATGGTTGAATGAGAATGCGCGATGCGGGCAGGCACTCCCATTTTCTTCGCTGCCGACAATGGGAATACACTCAGAGTGTTGATGTTGCTGTGCACAATCGGCCACTGCTGTTCGTGCATCAGACGAATCAGCTCACGACGGTAACGAATCGGATGCTGGTACGGCGGTATGCGGAATACACGACCACCCAAAGTAGTGATTTCCTCTTCAGGAACGCGCGTGGAATCCTCATCGACAAGGAAATCAAACTGCACTTTGCTGCGGTCGATATACCGGTAGTAGTTCATCACTACAGATTCAACACCGCCACCAACCATTTTGCCGACAATCTGAGCCACGCGAATCGGCTTTTGCGAACCATTCACGCCGGTTTTCGTATTATGCGATTGCGTATCGACCATACTCATATCACGTATTGCTTCCCTTGTACTTCCGAGCTTACCCAGCACCTGAAACTGCCGTTCCCCTGATGGAATCCCTTGCTATGTCTCATCTCCATCAGAACCTATCAATATGCACCCTTGTGAGTTACAACGGCGCCGACGGTGCGGAACAGTAGCACGATGTCGCCCAACATGGACCAGTTCTGCACATAGCTGACATCCAAGGATTCAGACTCCTCCCGGCTCAGATTGGAACGGCCGGACACCTGCCACGGACCGGTGATGCCGGGCTTGACCAGCATACGAATGGCATATGTCTGGTCGTACTGCGCCACTTCCTCAGGCAGCGGCGGGCGCGGTCCCACCACGCTCATATCACCCTTCAGCACGTTCAGGAACTGCGGAAGCTCATCAATGGAGAACTTGTGAATGAACTTGCCCATCTTGGTAACTCGCGAATCGTCCTTCATCTTGAAAATGAAACGGCCCTTCTGTCCATTTTCCTCGGCCAATTCCGCCTTCATCTTGTCCGCGTTCACCACCATGGAACGGAACTTGATCATCTTGAACGTCTTGCCACGGCGGCCCACACGGGTCTGCATATAAAAAATCGGGCCACCATCGGTGAGCTTGATGGCGATGGCGACGGGAACGCTGACAATCGCGGAAACCAACAGCGCAATCAGCGACACCACAATGTCGAACGCGCGCTTCTTGCACATGGCCCACGGCGAATACTGCGGCAGGCTGATCGTCATCACCGTGGTGCCTTGGAGCACGCGGATATTGGTCTCATGGCCACTCACATCCACCGCGGAGGTGACAACTGCGATCTCCAGATTCATGGATTCCAGATCCAACACGAATGTGTTGAAATTATCGGAAAAACGCTGCATCACATCGGAGACCATCACCGTCTGCACACCCACGGCCACGGCACGTTCGGCGAAATTCTTGCAATACGGCAACGTCACGATATTTCTGCCGCTAATCTCATGGATCCGCTGCTTGAACCCCTCGGGCGCGCCGACAGCCTACACAAGATCGTTCTTCTCGTTCAATCCAATCGGGCACACCGCAACGACATGATAGTTTAGCTGGCTTTTCTTGCTCAGGAATTCCAAGGCATGTTCAATGCCCTCGGGAGAGCCTACCAGTACGGTGCCGTACGAATACGCGCCCTTCTCACGGCTGAACAGCACGAACTGACGGATGATGAGACGTTCGACAATGGTAATCAGTAACGCACACAGAAGCGCCAAACCGGTGGTCACCAACGGTACGTACACGTTGAGAATGGAATTCAGCGCGCAAACCATCAGACCCGCGAAAATCGCACCTTTGACCAAAAACGCATTGAGCTGGTAGCCGTCACCCATCACATGACGGTGGTACACGCCCACACTGTGCAGGCAATATATCCAAATCAGCGAGCCGACAAGCGTATACACCCATAAAGCAAGGTAGAAGTGGAAACGCGTGGAGTACAGGTCTCCCGCATTCCGCACCACGTATACACTCGCCGAGGCAATGATGAAGGCGGTCATATCACACAACACCAGCAAGGCGTTGACGAAGAACCGCCAGTAGGCGACGCTGAGCACATACTTCCGGGATGTCTCGCTCAACTTCTCCTTAGTGTTGCCGCTATAGGTCATTTTTCTCTCCAAACTAAAAACCCTTGCCTCCCCCGCTTGTTAGGAGCGATAATTTAGCTTACTCTCACACCCATATAAAGGGGGATTTTTCTTTCAGCTCGACACGCCACCAGCCTTCGATAAGCGGAGTCTGCGGACAGTGAGGACTTCCTCAGCGTCCGGAGCGGATTGCACATGCAGGGTGATCTCATACTCCTCCCCCGGTTTCAGCGTGACCTTGCCGACGGCGAGCGTCAAACCATCATGCACGGTCATGCCCTGGTAATCATTTGGTTCTGGAACTTCTAATCCACCAAACGGCCATTCGCCGGCGCATATAGGAACAAGGCCGTTCTTATGTCTCCGGGCTCGGTCTCGTTCGTGCCACCGGTCACATAGTTCGGAGCCGTGGCCAGTTCCTCGACGGTTATCAGGTTCTTCAGCTTGATATGCACCGTATACTGGTTAGCCCCATTCGCCACCACTTTCTGGAATTTGGTGGTCACCTCGCGATGCAGATACCAGTCCATCTTCGGCTGCGTCTCGTCGGAAATGTACACGCCGATCTGAGGCTTGGCACCCTCGGTAATAGGACGACCCAAAATCTCGGATTCGGCAATCAAGTCCTGCTCGCCCTCGTGCGCGCTCCACAGCAGCAGATGCCCCTTCACGGACCGGGAAAGCGCACCAATATAGGCTTTTGGATCATTGGCATTCTGGGTGATGTGGTTGAACGCAGCTTGCGCGGCATCTGCGAAATGCCTGTCCTTTTTCTCCGGCGTCATCTTCGCATACACAATATTCAACAACGTCTGCGCGGTATTCGTACCGTCCAATACGGAACCGTCGGGCATGGTCACACCGCCGGTAACGGCAAGCATGTTCTGCAGAAACAGCGGGTCAATAGCAATCACGCCATCCCATCTGGACGCCATATTGTATGGCCCACATTGCACGTACGATTTCGCCGGTACGCGGGAAGTCGGGAGTGAAATTCACGTCGCGGATATCCGTACCCAGCTTGTCGGTGAACAGCATCCGCTCCTCGGCGGTGAGCTCCACCACCGGCTCGCCAGACTTGGGATCTCCATATCCGAGACGAACGGCTGCAAGCTCAGATGGCCGCCCTGTACGGTGATTACGCCAAGCAAACCGGTCAAACCGCCGGAAGGACGAGCCTCCGCGTTGGCCTGCGCCAGAATCAGGTAGTTGCGCGGAGCGTCAATGGCATGGCTGTCCGTGCCGAACATGCTGGGCAGCAACTGCGCCAGTGTGCTCATACCATGAACCGTGTTACTGAGCTTCACGCAACTGGCTTTGACTGCATTGATAGCGTCGGTCACTTGCCGTGTTTTCGGCTGCTGCGCGGATTTCATCTCGCGCACGGCATCATCAATCACATCATCGGCAGCATTCTTCTGCGCATTCTCCAAACCGGGAATGCCGACAGTGCCATCCTTTACCTGAATCTTGTTCAGATTGATGCTTCCCGAAGCCTGCACCAGCTGAGGCAAGGCCTGCGAAGAGAAGTCTTCCAAAGCTCCGACCGTGTCCCGGACCGCGGAAATATCACCACCCGACTACGGCAGACGCGTGGCAACCGACCATATCGATGAAGATGTTTGCGGATAAGCCTTGTCAATATGCGCGGAGAGCTCCCCCACACGCTTTTCCATCTTCGACTGGTCGGCATCGGCAATGACGGACTGCAGATGTTTTGCACCATCAGCGGCCTGTTGCAGTTCACTCTTCGCTTTCAACGCCGAGAAAGCGAACACCCCCAGCAACGGCTGCAAACGCCAGCAGCACGATGAGCACGGCAACCAGGATGCGAGGGTTACGGCGTCGACGCTTGATACGGCGGATGTGCTCGGCGCTCATCCGTCTGCGGACCCGCCGACGATGCGGCTCGCCGTGCTCGGGATTCTAATTGGCATCTCGTAGAATCGGAATTCGGAGCAGCATCCAAAACACCTGAAATGCCCGAAGCATTTGAATTGCCCGAATGGGATTCCTGCCCGGAAACGGAACTGTCAAGTATGGACGGGAATGCCAGACCGTTTTCTTCAGGGCTTTTCTGGTTCTCTGACCCTGGACGATCGATCGTCCATGACGGTTGATTCCTCTCCGCTTCGCTACTAATTCGTACACATTCTAATACATGAGGGGAAAACAAGCGAGATTACGAATCCACCCCGAATCATTACCCTCATGCCCTTCGATATCTTAGCAATGATGGCCTATAACGGTGGTTCAGTAATGATAGTCCACATCGTTCGTCATTTTTCCGGATGGGGACTGGTCGATGGTCAGATCGGTCTTCGCCTTCGTGGAAGTGGTCACGTCGAATTCGAACGTCACACTTTTCCCGGGTTCCAGATACGCAACGTTGGTGGTGACGTTCTGTCCGTCCATCGTGGTTGTGCGCTGATCCTTCACATCGCCGGTCGAAGTTATGTCTCCGATTGTTCCTCCCGCCGGAGCATAGAAAAGCATACGCTGCACGGAAATGCCGGAGCCGCCCACGATTTGTCCGTCGACTCCGCTTTGCACTCCGCCGAGAATATACCAGTTGCAGGTTGCCTGTTCCGCTTCGGTCAGCGTATTGGTCAGCGTGTAGCGCACATGATAGGTGCGGGCGCCGTCCTTGGTTCGTCCGGTCGCCGTCACCATGGCCTTACGATCGATGTACCAGCCCAGCTTCGACGAGTTCTGTTCGTTGAGATATATACCCACCTGTGGTTCGTCCGCGCTGCCGGGAGCGCTTTTCGCGGTTCCGGCACCTTGGAAGTGATCAGCCTCGTCCTCATGGAACGTGTATGCGTACAAGTGACGTTCCTGGGCCATTGAGCCAATAATCTGCCCCATATTCAGCAGTTTCTCCACGCTCATGCTGTTGAAGGCGTTGTTCAGCACCGTCTGCGCCACGTAATTGAAATAGGCGTCCTGTTGTTCCGCCGGCACGCTCTTGTAGATTGTGTTCAGCAGATACTGCGCGGTGTTGCTACCGTTGAGCACGGTACCATTCTCAAGCCGCACGTCGCCGCTGATACCAACCATCTCCTGGATGAACACCGGGTCGACCGCCAGTAGACCATCGATATTGCAGGCGTACGGCGAGCGCTGCCAAGTAGCGTTCAGCATTTCCGCGTTGCGTGCTATGTCAGGCACGGCGAATGTGTCGCGCAGGTCGAAGGAGAATGCGAGCGGGCCGTTGAAGACCGCTTTTTCCTCGGCATTGCCGTTATTACCGTTGAGCAGCGTGCCGTCGGGGTGGAGTTCGCCGACCGTCACTGTTCCTTGATCGGCGTGGAATGTGCCGAGAGATCCGACCAGTCCGCCTCCGGAGCGTTGTTCGGAGGGGGTTTGGATGGCTAGAAGGTATGTTCTCGCCCCGTTTTGGCCGAGCAATTCGGGGACCATTTGCATCGCACTGTTCATGCCGTCCACGGTTTGCGCGAGATCGTCGAGTTTGTCGCGTCCCTGTTGGTATGCGGATGCCACGATTTTGATTTTTGGCGTGGGCAGGTTGCCGTATTTTTCTCGTTGCTGCTGGAGCTGCTGGTTAGCTTTGGCGAATTCGTCTTGCATGTCAGCGATGGCCTGCAGGTTGAGCTGTCCGTTGGCGTTGTTCAGCTGCGTCGTACTGATCTGTTGCGCGATGCTCGTGAAACCGGGAAGCGTGTTGCCGGTCAGGTCGTCCATTACTTCGGTCATGCCGCGCACTGTAGTGACATCGTTGCCCATGTACGGCATTATGGATGCGACCGTCCACAATGGGTTATGCGAAATTCGTTTGGCTTCCACGGTATGCTGCTGCGCTTGGGATACGGTGGCTTGCAGAGAGTCCGCATTCTTGAGGATATCTTCGTTCAGCCCAGAGAGGGCGGAAACCGCCTGTTGTTCCTCATTTTTCACGGTCTGAGCCTGCTTGTAGAACAGCAGTCCGGCCACTGCAACGGAAACTGCGAGCGCGAGGCAGAGGATTACGATGGCCAGTGCCACATGCACGGCGGTGCGCTTTTTCGTATGCTTGCTTCTTGGCAAAATCGTCTGCTCCTTGTTTCAGCATGCGCTGGTTCGCATGGTTGCGGGACGCGAATCGGACTGTTCGGTTGTTTCCGCTGTCTGAGTCTACTCTGTTTTCGATGGCTGTGCGGAGCTGGCAGATTTCGGGGGTTGGATTGCGGCCAGTTTGGGGAAGCCGGTTGCCCAGATGTAGAGCCATAGGGCGTAGAACGCATAGCCTTCGAATTGGATATAGAGGTAGCACAGGAGGATCAGCCAACAGATTGTGGTTTTGTTCCAGGCATGGTTGCAGGTCACGTGGGCCAAAAGCAGTATCAGGAATGCGGCCAGCATTATTATGCCGAATTCGGTAATGAAACTGACGTAGGCATTCATGGTGAAGTAGTAGGTGCTGTTGTCCGTGTTCGCTATCAGTCTGATCTCGACATTGCCAGACGGGTCTCCGCCTCGGGCGATGATGACGTTTCGGGCGTCGTCATATCCTTGCAGCATCGCGTTTTTGATGTTGCCCATGCCGAAGCCGAATACAAGGTGCGCAGGGGCATGCAGACCGGCGAGCATTGGCGCCAGCGAGCGGAAAATGCGTGCGAGCATGGAGAAGTCTCCCTGCATCAGGCCGTGCTGCAGCAGGCTTTGCACGCGCGCGTTGCGCAGTAACATCAGTGCTCCGCCGATGCTGATCGCTCCGATGCCGACGAATGCCGCAATGATGTTGCGCGCACGGTTCCACCGGATTTCGATTACCGCCCACAGCAGCAGCGCAATCACCGTGTCGATTAGGATGCGCACGCCAACCCCCATGCATGCCGAGCCGAAGGCGAACACGAGTACGAGTAGGGCCAATGACTTGCGTCTGGTGAGCCAGAACAGGGGCAATAGTACGCCGAATATGTGCATGCCGATGTAGCTTGGTTCCGCGAACAGGAATTGGGGCTTGCGCGGCACGTAGTTGCGTTCCATGAGATGTTGGGACAGGAATGTGACTGGTTCGATGCCGTATCGGGAGTCCAACCATTGCAGGACACCCACCATGAATGCGATCCAATACACGATTACGACAATCGTCACCGCCCTGTTCCAATCGAGTCGTTTCAAGCGGAACGCGATATCCAATGATGCCAGACATGCAAGGCCTGAGACCAGCGCGAACATGGTCTGGAACACGTACATCCTGTGGAATCCGACGGTCAGCCATCCGAAGAATGATACGGCCACCAGCAGGGGCAGGAACAGGAAGAATCCGAGATACTGGCGCATGGAACGCAGGAAAAGGCGTAGATTGCATAGGACATACAGCGTGAAGAACACGGGGGCGATAGGTGTCCAGTACGGCATGATGACGCCAAGCCTCGTGCCGTCAACCGGCAAAGTGATCAACGCCATCACCAGCAACACATCGCTCGCGTTCCGTATCAGACCGCTGTTTCCATGCTCCATATATCTCATGTCCCCTCTTTACAATCCTCTACGAGGATAGCGCCCCTCCCCGAATGCCCAATGCAATATATACGAGGCTTCTGCTGTTGTCGTGGGTTAGAGGACGGGGACCGGCAATCGGATGGGTAGGCCGGAGCATCTGAGTTTGATCATGGCGATGAGGTTGTCGACGTGGTGGAAGCCGTAGGCCATGCGTATGGTGACTTTGATCCTGTTGTTGAACGCCTCCAGGCGCGCGTTGGAGTAGCCGAGTCGGATGGTCCTGAGGATGCCGTCCCGGCGCCCGCGGATCTTCCTGCATAGTTCGACGATCTCGGGGATGCACGAGTGGCTGGCCCAGTTGATCCATCGTTTGAGTTCCCCCTCGGCTTGCCGGCGAGCGTGGCGAGGGCCGTGGATTGGCGCTCGGTCAAGTCGCCGGGGTTTCCGAGCACGGCGTATTTCAGGCCCTTCATCGCCTCCGCGGCCGTCTTGTCCTTCGTTCGCCTGGCCTGGTTCCACAACCGTTTCCCGACCCGGTCCAGGCAGTCGGTCATCCAGGAGACGATGTGGAATGAGTCGAGCACGCGCTCCGCGTTCGGGCGGTATTCGGCGACGGACGAGTCGATCCACCTGGCGCTGTCGCCGGTGACGATCCTGATGGAGGCGCGCTGCTCCAGCGTCAATTCTTCGAAGAACAGGTCGAGGACCTGTTTGCCGTATCCGTCGTGCGCCCAAATCACCCGCTTGTGTTCGTGGTCGACGACGACGGTGATGTACGTGTGGCCCTTCCTGTGGCTAGTCTCGTCCACGCCGATCGCCGTGAGCCCGTCGAACATGCATGGCATGCCGGATTCCAGCCGGCCGACGACCCGTCCGGCGATGTCGCCCGCGGTCCTCCACGCGACATGCAGAAAACCGCTCACGGTCTTCCTGTTGGCGACCGTCATCAGCCACGTGCATTCCATCTCGAAGTCGCGCGTGAACCGGCTGCCCGGCTCCGCCCACGGAACCCGCGACACCACCACGCCATGCACACGGCATTCCACACGCGGAGCCGGACCCACGATCTCGACCCGATAGCAGCCGAAGTCCTGGTGCCGCCAACGCCTTTCGCCGCCCCCGTCGTCGTATTTCGGGCATTTGCGCCCGCAGCGCGAGCAACGCAACGCGGCCTTCCTGCACCTGACGCGCGCCACCAGGACCGGAGCGTCGCGCAGCGGGGAATCGTCGATGGACACGTCCTCGACGACCATGCCCTTGACGTTGAGCAAACGTTTGAATATGTTCTTCATAAGGCGTTTTCTGTGGTTCTTTTTCTTGGTCGAAAAACAAACCTACAGGAAACGCCCCTCACACCCTCATAATCAACGGCTCAACGACGAGACGACACCCACGAAAACAACACAAGAGCCATATATATACTGTTTCTAGCCTATTTTCGCATTTCGATGGTTGAAGGATTCAAAAACATGCGCGTCCTGTTCATCTGCACCGGCAATATCTGCCGGTCACCAATGGGGGAACTCCTTTTCCGCACATACACGCAGGGCACTTCCCTCGAGGTCGGCAGCGCTGGCACCCATAGTTTAGCCGGCCACAGCATCGATCCTTCCAGTAAGGCACTGATGGATGCCGTCGGAATCAACTCCTCACAGTTCCGTTCCACGCAGCTGACACAGGACATCGCGGACAATTCCGATTTGATTCTGTGCTTCGAACCGGAGCAACGGCACAATATCGTCATCATCGCCCCGACCGCACTACCGTACACGTTCACGCTCACCGATTTCTCCAATATGTGCGCATACTGCGCGCAGCACAACATGATCACGGGCGTCACCATCCAAGAACGCCTGCAATCGGTAATTGACCAATCCATGCAGATACGTCCAATGCTGCCCCCCTCGGCCACGATTCCGGATCCCTACCGTAAAAACTTCGAAGCGTTCAGGTCGGCCGCGCGCGCCACCAATGACGCAATCCGCAATATTCTGCGCTCAATCAGTTACAACACCACGCCCGCCGTCCAAAGCGTCAAGGAAACGGTCCAACTAGGAAATCCTCCCCATTTCCATGGCGACGTGGTCCATGGCGACTGGCCTCTGCCCGACCTCTCATTTGACAACGCGGTGGCGCCCGCGGACATCGTCGTCAAAGACAATACGGAGGTTGAAACCGCCAATACGAAGTTGATCGCTCCGGACGACCTGCCCGATGATGTCCAATCCGATGAAAGCAGCGATCAGGATGAGATGCCCGTCGTCGTAGAGGACACTTCCATTCGAGACAAAGCGGCCGCTGCGGAGAAGAAGTCCAAGAAGCGTAAGATCATCATCATCGCCAGTGCCGCGACCGTGGCCGCTTTGCTGGCCGTAGGCGGAACCGTGGCTTGGCATGTCACATCGGTCAACGCCCAACGTGACGCCTTCTCGTCCTGCAAGCAGTCAGCGACCCGATATGCCAAAGTGAAGAAGCGCTACGACGCCGCAATTCAGAACGCGAACCTGCTGGTGAGCGTGCCGTCCGACCAGCTCGCGGATAGCAAGACCGCCAGCACGCTGAAGGACGCGCTGTCGAACGCGTATGATTTCATTCCGACTACCCAATGCGTGGCTTCGTTGTCCACCGAGAATCTGACACGAGCAGCCAAACAAAACAATAAGAACGCCAAGGCGATGGAGCAGTCCCTCACCACGCTGACCAAGGCCTCCGATGCGCTGTCCAAGAGCCGCAATGCTAAGGCCGATTCCAGCGTGGAAGCCGCCAAGCAGTCATTGAAGACCACGCTGGAACAGGCCAAGAGCCTTATGGACAGCAGCAAGGACAATGTGTCGGACGAGAAGACGCGCACCTCCCTGCAGCAGGCCATCGACGCAGCCAATCAGGTGCTGAATGGTGAGGGTCCAAGCATCAATGCGCTTTCCAAGGCGCGTGAGAACGTGGAGAGCGCCATGAAGGCGGTCGCCGATTCCGTGGCGAAGCACAATGCGGATTCCAAGGCGTACGAGACGGCGGAAGACGATTCGGATTCCAGCTCGAGCAATCGGGTCTATTACAATCCGAGCATCTACGCCCCGGCACTGAAGCAGAATGCGCTTACCAACACTGGCATCAGTGGCGATTCCAGCAGCAAGAATGAGTCCGGCAACAACTCCGGCAGCAGCTCCGGCGGCAATGGCAATTCCAACAACAAGCATGAGTCCGGAAGCAATAGCTCCGGAAATGGTTCCGGTAATAGCGGAGAAACGAAGCCCACACCGACCCCAACTCCGGATCCGGACCCAACACCAACACCAGACCCAGATCCGACACCAACACCCAATCCGGACCCAACACCAACACCAGACCCTGGTAGCGGCGGAGAGTCGACACAGACCGCTGAATAGCCTGGTCTTATATGGGCTGATTCGATGGCCGTCGAATGTAGCAGCCACCGAATCAGCCCGGAATAGCATAAAAGCCGCGTCTCTGAACTGCGCCCCGTTTGTTGGACGTTGTTAATTAGGATACAGCCCTAGACCGCGAGGGACATGCTCCGGAACTCCTCCGGGGTATGTCCCTCGAGTCGTATCTGGCGCCGTCTGGTGTTCCAATGGATGATGTAGGCGTCCAGTTCGCGTTTGAACTGTTCGTACGAGTCGAACTCCCGGCCTCGGTAGAACTCGTCCTTCAAGTGGCCGAACACCTGCTCGGTGGCGGCGTTGTCCAGGCAGTTGCCCTTGCGGCTCATGGACTGGCGGATGCCGAGGCGTT
>OJSE01002953.1_pt1 | contig 16588 bp, 4 predicted proteins | sample 1599351 | NCBI WGS metagenome assembly OJSE01 (sample SAMN04168656, study PRJEB22393) | human gut metagenome | biome: human gut microbiome; feature: stool | host: Homo sapiens | collected 2014-03-17 | reverse complement strand
GGCGACCACCGAGATCTACACTCTTTCCCTACACGACGCTCTTCCGATCTGGGACATTTTTTATAGGATAGAAGTGCAGTAGAAAGAGAGGGCTCTCAAATGAAAAAATGGATGAAAATTACGGCAGCGGCAGTGGCAGCAGCTTTACTCTATGGCTGCGGAGGAAACAGTGGCGGAGAGAAGAAGACGACTGACGGGAAGAAACAGATTGCTGTGGTGCAGGTGATGCAGCATGGTTCTCTTGATGCGGCCAATCAAGGATTTCTTGACGGCTTGAAAGAAAGGGGCTACGGAGCGGACAAAATTTCAGTAGACCAGCAAAATGCCCAAGGAGACCAGTCAAATTTAAAGACCATTGCGTCCCGTTTCAAGGCCAATCGTCCTGATCTTATCTGCGCGATTTCCACACCTGCCGCACAGGCGGTAGCCAATGAAATTCATGACCTGCCCATTATCGGGTGCGCCATTACTGATTTTGAAACGGCGAAACTGGTAAAATCGAATAGCCGGCCGGAAACGAACGTGACCGGCGTCAATGACCGCGGCCCTGTGGAGAAGCAGGTGGATATGGGACTTAAGTTCCTTCCCACGGCGAAACGCCTCGGACTGATTTATTCCTCCAGCGAAGTGAACAGCCAGATCCAGGCGGACCAGGCGAAAGCCCATGCGGCATCCATTGGCCTTGCCGTGGTGGAACGGACCGTTTCTTCTGTCAATGATATCCAGCAGGCAGCGGAATCCATGGTAGGTCAGGTGGATTTCATCTATGTTCCTACGGATAACGTGATTGCTTCTTCCATTCCCACCTTGGTAAAGGTGACAGATCCTGCGAAGATTCCCGTATTCGTAGGTGCGGACAGCATGGCGAAAGACGGTGCGCTTGGCTCGCTCTCCGTAGATTTCTACAAGTCCGGCGTACAGGCAGGACACATGGCGGCGGATGTGCTTGATGGGAAAATCAAAACACAGGACACTGCCGTAGAGGATTCTGAAGTGCTGGAAGTCATTATCAATAAGAAATCGGCAGAAACTTTGGGACTTGCAATTCCTGAAGAATATAAGAATGCGAAGATGGTGGGATAAAGCAAAAGCGGAACGGGAAAATAAAAAACGGATACGATATGCGGAATGATCAATCCGGCATAAAGCATTTTCTGTCCCATGTCACAAAGATTTGGTATTTCAAAAAAATTTTACAGACCGGTGATTAAAAGAGAGTTGTGAATGATTTCTCATTCCCACAGCTCTTTTTTGATGGACACATAATATCAGGAATAAGGAATTGAAACCGAAGAATACAGCTTGGCTTTCAAAATCGGGAATCTTATATTCTGTTATACACAGCACATTCAAATACAATGGCGGTGTTGTACAAAACTTGATTTTGATTACAGATCCTTACTATTAAGGAATAAATAAATTATGTATTGTCACCAAGTGATAGAAGTATTAGTCATATATTGTAAAAAATATGGCATAGTGATATCATAAAAGTGGGTATTCTTAAAGCAAATGGGTTTAAGAATTAAGAATTTAACCTTTATATCCTGCATGCAGGAATCACACAAAATTATATAAGGAAAGCAGTCGTGGGGAATCCGGTTAGAATCCGGAACTGTCCCGCAACTGTAGAGGGAGTTTTGCGGCTGCAAGCCTTTCACAGAGGAGCCGCAGGATAAGGAACTGAGTCAGAGTGCCACCTGCTTTCTATGAGATTGGCGTAACTTGCGAGGTATAAGTTAATGCATAGGAAGCTGGTGCTGTATTTTTAATATGGCAGAAGTCTTCTATGTATCTTTCTTATGCCTCGTTTTATAAATTTGTGGTATGAGCGTACCATAAGTTAAAAATTAAAAATAAATTTTTTGTGTGCGGGGAAATGCCGCGGAAGCGGTGCATATCTTTTTTATATTTTTTAGTTATGAGGAGAATCAGGATGAAGAAGACATTGGTAATGGCGGCTGCAGCAGTTTTAACCGGAAGCATGGCATACCCTTCGCTGGCAGAGGAGTATGTTTTTGAGATGGCGCCCGTTGTTGTCACAGCGAATCGCATGAATGAAAATTTGGTGGATGCCAGGGCCGATATCAGTGTAGTTACGAGCCGGCAGATTGAAAAACTCCATCTGAATACCGTGGAAGATGCGCTGCGTACAGTTCCGGGGACACAGTATCTGAATTATGGCGGAAATGGATTGAATGCCAATTTAAGCGGGATCCGGATTAATGGAAGCAAGGATATTATACTGCTTGTGGACGGCGTACGTGTAACCGATTTCAACGGCGCGAATAATTCAGGGTATATGTATTCTTCTCTGCTGAATAATATGGACAATGTCGAACGTATCGAAGTGCTGCGCGGCAGTGCCGGCGCGTTGTATGGAAGTGGCGCCAAAGGCGGTGTGATCAATATCATCACCAAGAATCCCGGGGAAAAGAAAACGACCGTGGATATAGCCAGAGGAACCGGCGGACGGGAAATATATAAGCTGACCACTATGGGGAGAGTAGGGAAGTTTTCCTACATGGCCTATTATGACAAACTGCTGATAGGTGATACCAAATCCGGTGACGGAAGGCTATGGCCCGGGCACACCCATACCTTATCGGACGGAGTGAAATTTGCTTATGATTTTACTGATAAACATTCTCTTTCCTTAAGTTATGACAAAATGAAGTCAAGATATAGAGGATATGATTTTGTGTATTCAAACCGGTATCATGGCGATTATAAGTCCGATATGCTGACTCTGCAGGATAAGATATCCATCGGGAAGCATTGGGATAACCAGTTTACTTACCGCCGGAATAAAGTAAAGACAAATTATTTTCAGGATTATGACATGAATGCGCAGTCCAATTGGGGGATAAGCAGCGACTATACTTATGACATCATCGGCGAGCAGGTGAGCTTCCATGATGAATGGAACCGACTGACTTTTGGTGTGGATTATTCAAAGGGAAGGGACAATGTTCTTCGGGCGGCAGGATTTGACGTAAATGGGAATCCGGTCAAAACGAACCACTGGTATGAAAATTATTCTTTTTATATACAGGAAGATTGGAATTTCCTGCCCCGGTGGTCTCTTTCCGGAGGCCTGCGGCATGACCGCCCTGAGACAGATCAATACACTGCCGATTTTTCCAGTCATACATCCAAAAGCTATCGTTTGAGCTATGAAATTACACCTAAGGATACAGTGTATGCGGGACGCAATGATTTCTACATTCTGCCGGGGCTTGATGTTCTTTATATTCCCCAGTATGGAAATGCCAAGGTCAGACCTGCTTATGGATATACGGATACCGTCGGCTACAGCCATGTATTCAGCGATAAGACCATGTTTACCTTTAACTGGTTCAGAACAAAAGATAAACAATCTATCGGATATGATACTTCATCAAAAAAATATAAAAACTTTAATCAGGGTGTTTCAAGAGGATGGAATGCCCAGCTGATTTCGCAGATCGGGAGTAAATGGAGCGCCAATGTAGGATGGGCGCATTTGTACTCCAATGTTCCCGGGGATAATTTTTCTCTCGGATATTCGCCGAAAGATAAACTTACTTTTGACATGATCTATCACAATAAGAAGTTCACCGGTGGTTTGGACGGATTCTATTTTATCCGGAGAAAGAACCCGGCAAACAGTGAGCTGAAAGGATGGCCGGATGACAAATACGGCATTTATAACCTGAGCTTCAATTATGAACCGAGAAAAGATTTTAATTTCTATCTGAAAATCAATAATATTTTCGATAAACTTTGGGCGGAGCATACAGATGTCATCTGGAGCGACCATACGCCGGGAACATGGTATTCCATGCCAGGGCGCACATGGCTGTTCGGCGTGAAGATGGAAGTGTAAGGCATAGATCGTTGTAGTGGAGAAAAGGCGGGATAATGATGAAATATGTGTATGGCAGAAAAAAGTGGCTGGCAGCCGGTATAGCAGCATTGCTTATTAGCGGAGCTGGAGCAGTTTCGGATGTGCTGGCGGCGCCGGTTTATACTTCCGGAATCACGACCAAGGCAAAAAAAGATAAGGCAACTTTCGGAAGTGCCTATAAAGTGGAAAACGGTGTTAATAAGTATAACTTGGAAGACGGATCAAAAATCAGTATCCACGGCACTTATCACGCTGAGGGTATTACGCCGGGGAAAGGAACGACATCCGTTGTCACCGTGGGTGACGGGACAGGAACGCTGTCCATTGATACTTCCAGCAGCGAAGCAGGAAATTCGCAGGGGGCGGGGATTCTCGCATCTGACGGGAGCCGGCTGACCATAAACGGGAACCTGCAGATTAAGACTTACGGAGGCAGCTGTTTTGCCGACGGTATTTACATGATGCGTGCCGGCACCGGTACGGGAGCCAAAGCAAACATTACTGTTAACGGCAACGTATATATAGGGGATCCGGCAGCCGTTGGGGAACCGCCGGATTCTTCTTCCCAGGACGCGAAATGGGGAGTCAATGCGGCGGAAATACATGGCGGTTATGGGCCGGACGGCCATGTTCCGGGATGGGCGGATGAATATACCGGTGCCCGCTGGCAGCCGACCGGGGTCGATGTGGATATGTCGGACGGCAGCTCCATTGATCTCAACGGCGATGTGTACTTGGCTGTCCGCGGAGCTGCCATGAAGACAGACCCTTATTATAAATCTGCCGGCATGGATGACTATGATATCGCCGTTATTAATGCCAATAAGGGGAATGTGACCATAGTGACGCCATCAAGCACGGGAGAAAGTTTTTATTCCCTTGCCAGTTACGGCGGCACTATCAATGTGAATATGGCAGGGGCGGATGCGGCTTCCCATAAAGTGAATATCAAGGGGAATATCATTGCCATGCGGGATGATAAAGACCACAACGGACAGCCTTACTTTTTCCAGAATGGCCGTATCAATCTGGCTTTGGCAAACAGTGATTCCCAATGGATCGGTGTGGTGGACAACAGCGGATCTGATCAGGCAGGAGAAGTAAATCTCTGGCTGCAGAACGGAGCCGTATGGAAACACAGCTCTCCATCGCGGACCAATGGGCTTCAGGTAGAAAAAATGCCCCAACCGAGCGTATTCCACTATGGGAAATATGACGGAGTATCCCATGTGAACCAGTTGGTGGGCGGAAACTCCGCCGATAAGGCAGGCATCATTTATCCTGAAGAAGTATCGGAAATCCACGTGACGAATTATAGCGGACATGTCAAAGTTATTTATACTCACGAGGGAGATGGCGGTACGACCGCATCTTACCGCGGAGGCGATTTCCGGATAAAGAAAGCAGCTGCCGGTTCGGGAATTGTTGTATCCACTAATAACGCAGGTATTGATATGAATAATGATGATGCTGTATGGAAAGCATTGAACGCGGTGGCGGGGAAGATATATTATGAGGGATCCGTGGACGGCGAGAGTAATCTGGCGGGTAAGGCAGAAATCGCGGAAGGGCTGACCGCGTCATCAGCATCTGCCAAATTAGCGGATATGAAGTATAAGAAAGACAACCACGGGCAGGGATATGTAGAAAAAGGATCAGCACCGAACCCGAATCCGAATCCAAACCCGAATCCAAACCCGAATCCGAATCCGAATCCGAACCCGAATCCGAATCCGAATCCGAATCCACCGACACCACCGGTTCCACCGATTGTCCATGGGGATAATGAGACGGCGCTGATGAAAGGTGGACGCAGCGTGCTGACTGATTCCGCTTTGGAGTGGAGAGATGACGCCATGCAGGGGATGCTTCGTTTGGACATGCTCCGCTATCGAAGCGGCATGGAGGGTGCATGGGGAAGAGTTTATGGCGGCAGATGGAAATATGACGGAAACGGTATCGGAATAAAAGAAAACTATTGGGCAGGCGAAGCCGGGTACGACCGCCGTTACCCCAATAACTGGCGTGCAGGTATATCTCTGGATTACAGAGATGGAAAGGGCAAGTATGATTTTGGCGGAAGAGGCGACAGCAAACTGTATGCCCTGTCGCTCTACGGCTCGAAAGATCTTGCCCGGGGCGCCTTTGTGGATATGATCGTCAAAGGGGGTTATATAAAGAATAAGTTTACCCTGTATGACAGAGGAAGAAATCAGTTTACGGGATCATCTACCGCCAGAGGTTACAGTGTGGCAGGGAGATATGGAAAGCGCTTCGGAACGGGAGATTTCTACTGGCAGCCGCAGATCCAGTTCACCTGGGCGCATTTGGAACCTGATGAATACGATGTTTCCAATAAAAGCGCCGTGATGACTGTGAAGGGGCAGTCTTTTGACAGTTATGTGGCGAGGGCAGGTATTGAAGCAGGACGTATCGGTTCTTTCGGTGATCTGTATGTAAGAGCGGGAATTGCCCATGAATTCGGCGGCAGAATTAAAGCGTCCTATTCCGCTGCTGACGGCGGTACTAAGGAAACCAGCTATGATTTAAAGGATACCTGGGGGGAATTAACGGTAGGCGGCACGTATAATCTGTCACCTGTAAGCCGTATTTATATAGATGTGACAAGAGGATTTGGCGGGGACTGGAAACGGGAGTGGCAGCTGAATGCCGGTTTCCGGTACGAATTTTGAGAAAGGTGGTGCGGAAGTAGTATGGCAGGGCGGCAGGTATCATAATGGTCCCGGCTGCAGAAATATGCCTTGCTGCAGGGAAGCAGGGCATATATTTCATATTTCTGATAAATAGAAAGATGGAGGAGCAGGTTATGAAAGAATACTCAAAATGGAAATCGGGGAAACGGTTTCTGACGGCGGCAGTTACGTTGTCATTACTTGGCAGTCTTGGTTTGTATCATGATGTTCGTGCTGATTTCTTAGAAGACATGGAAAAGAAGTATCCTGATGCGATACAGCTTACAAATGGTATTACCGGGGAGAAAGATAAAGATGACATTTATGTAAATCGAAAGATTTTAAAGGATAATGGGGAAAATTATCTGTTTACTACAGATGCAATAATTAATACCGCTAATGGTATAAAGATAGGAGATTTAAGCCATCCTGTAAATATTGATGCATCGGGACAGACTTTAATTTTTAATGCGGAAAGAAATAATAAGAAATTAGAGCTTCATGCGATTGAGATAGAGTCATTACAGGGGACTACGATTACTGCAAAAAAGATATTTATTAATGCAGGGAATACGAAAAGTCGCGCTGAAGGAATCCGTGTAGGTGGGCAGAACGGAACGAATAAGGATACGCCGTACAAGCTGACGATTAATGGGGATACGGATATCAGGGCTCATGGCGCTAATTACGGCCTGGGCATGTATCTGTGCGGCAATGCGGAAACCACTGTCAATGGGAACGTAACCATGAATACCCATGATGAAAAGAACCCCTGGGCGGTCTATGTGGAAAATGACGGCGGTTTCAGCTATTATGGCGGCTCTGCCATCTATGCCGGAAATAATTACACCCTCCAGATGGGACCGAAGCTGACCGTTAACGGACTGGTGGATCTGAAGGTGAATGCCAACGGCGTATTTGCCAATGGCGGCCATTCGGATATTTATTTCAAGGGCGGAAATATAGAAATCAATAAAGATAATACCAAGGGGTATTACGCGCTGCTGGCAGAGTGCGCCACCACCACGATGAATATGGAGCGGGACGAAAATAAGGTGCCTGTCAGAGCCGGTAATTCCAAAGTTACGATCAAAGGAAATGTAGGTGCATCTGCCGGCGCGATCAATGTGAATGAGCCGGAGCCTTATACCCGCGTCAATCTGGGGCTGGCTACGCCCGATTCCAGCTGGACGGGGGTCGCGTACAATGCGTTTAAAGATGAAGGCAATGATGCCGGTGGCAAGAAATTTTTTGGAGAAATTAATCTGTGGCTGCAGAATGGTGCTTCCTGGACGAATGAAGCCTGGGGCGAACCGCCGGATGCTTATTACGGAGAGGATTTTTCGGAAAGCCATCTGAAACGGCTGGTCGGCGGGGAAAGCGCCGATAAGGCGGGTCATATTTTCCAGAAACACGGAGAGGATGAAGACAGCGAAGGTATTAATATCCGCGTAGACGATTATAAGGGATTTACCAACGTATACTATGGGCATAAGGATGAGAAACCCACGGATATCCTCGGCGGGACTTTTACCGTGACTAAAGCGCAGCCTGGATCGGGAATTACTCTGATTACCGACAGCAAGGGTCTTAATGTGGATTCGTCCAAAGCAGCAGATAAGAATCTGGTCAGTGAAACTTTGAATGCGCTGGCGAATAAGCTGTTTTATACCGCGTATAAAAATGGGGAAACCAATCTTGCCAGTAAAGTGGAAATTGCCGAGGGCCTGACGTCTTCCAGCCTGTCCAAACGTATGGAAGATGTGACGTTCAAGGAATCCAATGGTCAGGGGCAGTACCTCTATACACCGGCTTCGGATATTCCTGAAGAACAGACAGAAACAGCATTTACCGATACTATCACCGGCGTAAAGGCGAAGGACATGAAATATGTCAATACCGGTGTGCGTAAAGAAGACGGTACATACAAATTCACAAAGGATTCTGAAATTACTGTTGCTGCAGGCGGACCTGCAGTAAAAGTAGAAGAAGATGTCATTATCCGGGCTGATGGCAAGACGCTGAAAATGAAGACGGTGGAAGGCAGCGGTACGGTCTACGGAATCAATCAGTCTACCAAAAAGAAAGCTGAAATTACCGCGAAGAATCTGGATGTAGAAGTGACAAGCATATCCCGTGCTGAAGGCATCCATATGGCAAACAGCAATGCAGCTATCCGGCCCGAAATGACGATTAATGGAAATGTCAATCTGAAAGTAAGCGGAACAGCCAATACGCTGGGTGCTTATATCCAGGGAAACAGCAGATTGACAGTTAATGGAAATGTGACAGCCGATGTAGACGGACACAATGGCGGCTTTAGTTATTATGGGGCAACCGGACTATACTCCACCAGTAATATGGGGCCCAATTCTATGGGAGCTGATATCACAGTCAACGGAAATGTAGACCTGAAAGGCAAAGCCCATGGTATTTTTGCCAATGCCGGCGGCAGCAAAGTGACAGTCAACGGCGGCGGCAGCATTGAAGTGGACAAGGCATCGACAAATCCCTATGCGGCTATCCGTGCAGAAGACGGTATTGTCAACATGAATGTCAAGCTTGACAGCAACGGAAATGCCGTAGGAAGCCTTGACAAGAAAGTCAATATTAAGGGAAATCTGGCGGTAACAACCGGTGCAGTTAATGCCGTGGATAAGAAAGGAACTTTGTCACAGATTAATCTGGGACTGACCACGTCGGATTCTACACTCCAAGGGGTTGTGTATAATGCATTCCCCGATGAAGGGAAGAAAGCAGGAGAGTTGACCTTCAAAGGGGAGGCCAATCTGTTCCTTGCCAACGGTGCCGCATGGATGAATGAAAAGTATGGAGATACCGGAACATCCTGGGGCGGTAAAAACTTCGAAGGCAGCCATCTGACAAGACTTGCCGGCGGAGTAAGTGCGGATAAGGCAGGACAGATCTTCCAGAAAGACACAGGAAATATCACCGTAGATAACTATAGCGGTTACACGGATGTATATTATGCACACGAAGAAACAGCGCCGAAAACCATGATCGGCGGAGATTTCATCATACGGAAAGCGGCATCTGGCTCCGGCATATCCCTCATCACGGATAATAAGGGGCTGAATACATCTTCCAATGCATCTGCGGATAAGAATCTGGTCAGTGAAACACTGAACGCTCTTGCGAATAAACTTTTCTATAAAGCGTATGCGGACGGAGAGAAGAATCTGACCGGTTTTGTAAAAATTGCAGAAGGTCTGACCAGTTCTGAAGCGGTTCTCAAAACAGGAAATATCACCTTTAAGAAAGATAACGGTCAGGGGCAGTACCTTTATGAAACCGCTTATCCGAATGAACAGGTCACGAATCCGATTAATAAGACTATAGACGGCAGTACTGCTTCTGAACAGGTATACAAGGAAGCCGGCGTTTATAAATCGGATACGGATACCTATAAGTTCACAAAGAATCCGGCTACTGTCAACGGAGATTCCGGTGCGGCTGTCGATGCAGGTGCGAAGGATATCCATGTGGACAGCGGAGAAAATACGCTGAATCTGAATGGAGGAAATACTGGCGTCGGTGTCAAAGCAGAAGGAGGAAAGACCGCTGATATTAAAGGCAATGCCAATATTACAGGCAAGACCGGTGTAGTTGCCGACGGTGCGGGAAGTAAAGTGCTTCTTTCCGGAAACTCTAATATCACTGCCGAAGGAGATGGTATCGTGGCCTCTGGCGGCGGTATTGTGGAAGCAGCAGGTATAACCAATGTAACGGCAGGAGCTGGCGGCAAAGCTGTTCGTGCGGGTGCCGGATCTTCAGTAAGCCTTCGGAACGGAAAATTGAAAGGAGATGTGGAAGCCGATAACGGTACAGTTTCCATCCATGGGGCAGAAACAGAAGGCAATGTCACTGCAGCGGCGGGCGGCAGTATCAATCTGACCGATGGCAGTGTAAGCGGTGCGGCGACAGCAGATAACGGAACGATTGAAACAGAAAATACAAATGTTGTAAATGGTGCATCTGCGCTTAACGGCGGAAAGCTTAAACTGAGAAACGGAACCGTTTCCGGTGGAATCAAGACGGATGCCGCATCTACATCTGATGTTGTTATGGATCGGGCCGGAGCGTCCTTGCAAGGCGATGTATCCGGTGAAGGTAAGACAAATGTAACTCTTTCCAATGGCGGAAGCTGGAAAGGGAGCAGCACCGGCAGCGGAGAGACAAAAGTCAAGGTAGAAAGTGACGGTATCTGGACAGGCACCAGTATGAACAGCAGTACAGATGTCGATCTGAGAGGCAAGTGGCAGCAGACCGGTGACAGTAAGGTTCGTAAGCTTGTCTCTACTAAAGGTACCCTTGACAAGACGGATTCAGTAAGCGGAACGACGGATATTGGACACTTTGGCGGGGAAATGTCTCTTATTTATGCCCATGACAAGACAAACCCGACAAAGGTACTTGGCGGCGGCACTTTCATCGCGGCAGCCGATGCCGGTTCCACAGTGGATATGATTACTGATAATGCCGGCCTGGATACAAATTCGAAAAAGGCAGCTGACAAAAACAAGGTCAGCGAAGCACTGAATGCACTGGCAGGAAAGCTGCAGTATACTGGATATCAGAATGGAGAAAGAAATCTGAAAGGTAAATTGAGAATTGCTGAAGGACTGACATCCAGCAGTGCCGCCCTGAAAACGGAAACACTGAGCTTTAAGGGAAATGGACAGGGATACCTTGATTACACACCTGCTACGGATTCGGAAATCGAAACCGGTGATTACGAAACCTCGATCATGAGCAGTACCAGGAGCGCTTTGACTTCCTCTATCCTTGTATGGCGGAATGACATGAATGATATGTATAAGCGCATGGGAGACCTCAGAATCGGTGCGGAAAGCGGTTTGTGGGCAAGAGTTTACGGCGGCCGGATCAGTTATGACGCCAATAATGCGTATATGAAGAACAGCTACTGGGCGGCTCAGGTGGGCATGGATAAGCGCTTGGCATCGGGCTGGCATGTAGGCGGCGCTTTCGGATACAATGACGGCAGCGCAACATACAGATATGGTGGAAAAGGTGATCCGAAACTGTACACATTGGCAGCCTACGCAACCAGGGTGTCGGAAGACGGACAGTATGTGGATATCGTTGCGAAAGTAGGAAAACTTTCCAATAAGTTCACTGCCTACAATAAGTACGATGCACCGGCACTCAGAAATTATGTAGAAGGCAAGTATGATACATACGGGTATGGTATCAGTGCTGAATACGGTAAAAAGATTCGTATGGGCAAAGGCTTTATAACGCCGCAGGCGGAACTGACATGGAGCCGTCTGTCATCGGACAGCTTTGCTGCAGCGGCGCCTAGTGGTGAAAGCATGCGTGTCAATCAATCATCAGTCAACAGTTTGATTGGGCGCCTGGGTGTAGTAGCCGGAGTAGAGAGTGACAAAGGCAATTTCTATGCCAAAGCAAGTCTGTTCCATGAATTTGACGGAGATGGACACATCCTGTTCAGTGAACCCGGAAAAACAGGCAAGCGTTCCTCGTTCAGCCTTAAGGATACCTGGGCAGAAATTGCACTGGGCGGCAACTACTACCTGAGTCCGAGAAGCATGATTTATGCAGATTTCACAAAGAGCTTTGGCGGAGATTACAAGGTAGACTGGAGAATCAATGCAGGAATTCGCTTCAGCTTCTGATCATGATGTCAACTTCCAAAAGGGGAATGAAACAAGATTTTGTCATGAGAACTGAATAATAAGAAGAAAAAATAAAGGACTGCTTTCCTGGGGACAGGACGGCAGTCTTTTATACTTGGGAGATAATTAGATAAGTATGCGAAACAGAGTAAGTTAACATTGTATTTGAAAAGGATTTATAAAAAATAATTAAAATTACCAATTGGAATATCATTTATTGTTGATATGTGAAAAGTAATATAGTATAATTTACAAGATGAAATTAGATAATCATTTGAAATTATGAGATACAAATAGCTGTTTCTTAATAAATAATGGTTATCCAATAATTTAATACTATATGAGAACAAAAGCTGAAGAGCTCATGTGGGGAATCCGGTGAGACTCCGGAACTGGCCCGCAACTGTATGGGGAATTGTGTCATAGTAAGTCTTTCACGGAGATATGACAGAATGAGGAACTAAGTCAGGGTGCCACTTTGTTTTCTGATTTTCTAATGACTTGCGAGGCATAAGGTTAGATGCATAAGGAAGCCGGATATGGGGAATCCGGTTCAGATTTAGAATTATGAAATCTGTGCATCTTTTTATTGTCTCGTTTTTTGTTGCGTTTAATGGAGTGGATGAAAGGGAGTGCCGGGCATGGATAATTTGAAATACTTTTTGGAGTGAATCCGGTTCATGTGACACGGGTTTCATGACCGCGGTAAGCGGTTCAGATCCGGATGGGTATGTTTTAGAAGAGGATGAATTGCCTGCTATCGGGCAAGGCCGGGATGCTAATCGAGTATCCGGCGGAGAGTTTATGTTTGAAAAATAGGGAGGAATTATGAAACGGAATAAGGTAAGTAAATTACAGATGAGGCGGCTGGCTGCCGGTGTTACAATTGCGCTGCTGGCGGGTACATGCCAGGTGATGGCAGATCAGTCTACAAATCCGATCAGTGAAAGTGAAGTATTTACTGCAGACCGTCTGGCACAGGTTGTTAATAAAAATAACATGCCTAAAGAAAGATTCAAGTCCGTCGCAGCAGGTATTTTAGGATATACGCATGATAAGGCCTCAATTAAGACAATTAATATTGATATGGCGGGTCATGACCTGACGCTCGACTTGACGAAAGTTGCTGATTTGGGGACCGATTATTCTGCATACGGGATCAAGGCGAATAATAAGACAACTATCGTGGTTGACAGCAATAAAACCAATCCGGGGAAAAACGGTACGATTACCATCAAAGCGAAAACGCTGTGGTCGCCCTCAGGAGACAGCGGCAGCAAGTATACTGCTGCACATGGTATCGCAGTGGGTAATTTTAGCCAGAGATTTAATAAAAAAGTAAGTGAAGACCTGGTGAAGACGACGATCAATGCTGATGTAGTGATTGAAGAATTGCGCGGCGGTTCTATCAAAACGACAGGCATTTCGTCTATGGACTGTTCTGATTTAGCGATTAATGGAAGATTTACAATCAAGCCGGGCGCAATTAGCCTTATGCAATGGAATCGGGGCGATCAGTCAAAAACTTATGGCATATATATGATTGGAAGCAATAATACTATTTCTATTACTTCAGCGGATATTGATGATTCAAAGAATGGGTCACTTTCTGACCTGATTAAAACGGACGAATCGCTTTGGGGCGGCAAAACAGAGAAGAATGTTCTTCGTATTGGCGGCGGTACGCTCAAAGTCAAAGAGAATCAGAAAGAACGGTATCTTATCAGCGCCGCGAAAGGATTCCGGACATTTATCAATGTGAATCAGGATGGAAGCGCAATCGGAATATCAAAAGCGGATTTGCAGGGGACGATTCGCATGGATGCTGGGTCAGAAGCTTATGTTGGTCTTACTGCCGGATCGAAATGGGTCGGCGGAACACAGGCAGATATAAAAGGAAAGGTGAATCTTTTTCTTTCAGAAGGTGGTGAATGGAACACGCTGAATGCGGGACAGGGCAGCCGTGTAACCAGGTTTGCCGGTGATGCAAAGGGCGGTGCAATTTATCAAAAAGATGCGGGACAACTTGTAATTGAAAATTACAGCGGCGCGGGAAAAATCTATTACGCCCACGAGAATGCAGGCATGGCGGCGGAAGACTACAAGGCGGGAGACACTCATATCGGATCCGCGGCAGAAGGATCACGCATTACAGTAGTTACAGATAATAAAGGAATTGTTGATACAGATAAAGACCAGGTATATAAGGCTTTAAATGCTTTGGCGGGAAAACTGTATTACGATGCTTATAAAAACGGAGAAAAGAAGCTGGCGGGACAGGCAGAGATAGCCGAAGGACTGACGGCGTCATCTAAAACATTACAAATGAGAGACCTGCTGTTCAAAAAAGAAAACGGACAGGGGTATGTAGAAGATAAACCCGTGCCGCCGGCAAATCTGGATGTAAGTGAACAGATTGTTGAAGATGGTCTGGGATCGGGGAATATGTATTGGATGAATAACGGGTATAAAAATGGTGAGGATGATGATCATCGTTATGTCCTGAAGTCCGATACCACGATCAAGGTTGATTTATCAAATCCCAAGACTCTGACATACGGGGGAAATCAAGGTGCCAATGTAGCAAATATCATATGGGGAGATCCGGATTATACAGCGGATGGCTTTATTGATATGAACGGACATAAGCTGACCTTGGTTTCTGAGGCAAATCATTTAAGGCATTATGCGTCGGGAATTTTGTCACATGGCGGTGATCTGGAAATAAAGAACGCGGCAGGTATAGATATTGACATACATGGCGATAAAAATGCAAAGAGCGGTATTTATGTCTGGGGACAGGGCAGAAATGGAGCGAGCCTCACTATATCTAATGATAATCAAGCGGAACATGCTGTGAAGATACGTAATACGGCAGCGGAAAAAGACGCAGCTATACTTGTGGACGGCAGGAGTGTAAAGGATGGCGGAAGCGCAAAGCTTGTTATAAAAGGTTTGGTAGATGTTGAGAATGATGATGTCAGCGTAATTCAGGCAAATAAGGGCGATGTGTCAATCGGCGGCGGGAAAATAATAGCCAAAGGGGATAAGGCGTCCAGTTTGAAGATAAATAATGACGGTAAAATCCAGATCAACGGCAATTTGTCGGACAGAAATGTTCTTACGGCAGGAGCAGTCAAACATGATGTACAGATAGAAGGGAATGTACTTGCTCAGAAAGGAAGATTGGGACTGGTTCTGAATACGGACGGATCCTACATAAAAGGGTTGATAGGAACAGATGCCGGAACAGCTGGTCAAACGTACATGATGCTTTCTGACGGAGCCTCCTGGTACCATGAAGGAAAAGGAGCCCGGACAGACGGCATTAAAGAAAGTAAAATCAAAAACCTTGAGGCTGATGGCGGCAACATTTACCAGAAAAATGAGAAACCGATAACCATTGAGAACTACAAGGGAAATATGAAACTGTTCTATAAGCATGAGAACGCGGGTACGAAGGCGGAAGATTACAAGTCGGGAGATGTACACATCGGATCTGCGGCAGAAGGGTCACGCATTACCGTAGTCACAGATAATAGTGGAATTACCATGACTGATGAAGCCCAGATATATGAAGTACTGAATGCTCTGGCAGGAAAACTGTATTACGATGCCTACAAGACCGGAGAAGAAAAACTGACCGGACAGGCGACAATAGCCGAAGGACTGACCTCATCATCCAAGACCTTGGAAATGAAAGACATGCTCTTCAAGAAAGAAAACGGACAGGGATATGTGCAGGGAAAACCCACGCCGCCGCCACTGGTTAATCCGGTACGCCATCAAATCGTGGAAGCGAACTATTTTGCTGAAGAAGCGCGGGATTTCTGGTCTAAAGCGGGAGTTTATGACGGAAAAGGCCACTATAAATTTGATCATGACTTGTCACTGGTAACCCATGCGGAAGATGATCCTGTAACAACGGTAAACGATAATAAGTTCGGAAATATCTACTGGAATGGTGATGTGGTCGGGGATATCGACATGACCGGACACCGGCTGGAACTGAAATCCATTACGGAGCGCCTGCCGAAGAAAAACCCCAATGCAATTACCGTCTACAGCGGTACATTAACGATCAAGAATGTCAACGGAATGTACATCGAATCCGATCCGAAGGGAAGCCTTTATGGACGAGGAATCCTGGTAGCAGGGGTACGTGGTGACGAAAGATGGAAAAGCGGAAGCGGCCATGCAAAGTTAATCATAGAAAATGATGATGATCCGGCACATGCAGTAAAAATCCGTGTAAAAGACACGGGGGAAGATTTCGGTGCTAGATCGGAAGAGCGTCGTGTAGGGAAAGAGTGTAGATCTCGGTGGTC
>OJSE01002946.1_pt1 | contig 16628 bp, 13 predicted proteins | sample 1599351 | NCBI WGS metagenome assembly OJSE01 (sample SAMN04168656, study PRJEB22393) | human gut metagenome | biome: human gut microbiome; feature: stool | host: Homo sapiens | collected 2014-03-17 | reverse complement strand
GGAAACGCACCTCCTGCAATGAAAGATGGTTATTTATGGAACAACGAGCTCAAAAAACCTTTTTTCTCATAGGGATGGCTCTGGGCACCTTTGACGATATAGCCTGTCTCGGCAATGGCCGCCTTGAGGGCGTCAATGTCCAGCTCCTGCTCCGAGAGGATGACCGTCTCGCCCTTGGTGTGGGAAGAGGTCACCTTTTTGACATCCGCCGTCTTGCGGACCGTCTCATTGACGTGGCTCTCGCACATGCCGCACATCATGCCATCTACTTTTAAAATCGTCTCGATCATCTGAGGAAACCTCCAAGAATTTTTTGCCTCTGCCGCAGCTTTTGCAGATTGCACAAAGGCAGCGGCTTAAATTTAGGCATTTTGTTAGCAGAAGCTAACCAGCAAACCAAACAAATCGCTGTCCGGAAGCACACCGGGCAGCGGCCCGCCCCGCGGCGGGATCAGAGCCTGATTTCTGCTTTTATCATACCACAGAGATGGGGAATGCGCAAGCGGTGCATCCAGGTCCACAGCGTAAAAAATCGTCTCTTGTCAAGGGCAGTGAAACGTGGTACAGTAAACGGGCAATCGCTTCCATTTTATCGGATATGATCTTACGAGGGGTTTTATGAAACAGAACAATCGTTTTTGCGTGCTGGCACTGACCACTGTGCTGGCACTGACTCTAACCGCCTGCTCCGAGACGGCTGACGGCTCCGCCGCATCGGGCAGCACCCAGACCACGCAGCCTGCCCAGAGCACCGCCCAGCAGGACACTTCCGCCGGGACTCCCTCTGCCAGCCAGCAGACCGAGGTGCTGGGCAGCCTGACCTCCTCCGAGCTGCAGGAACTCGTCTCCGGCAGCACCACGCTGGAGCAGCTGACCCAGCAGCGCGCCGAGGCTGCTGCCCCCGGCACGGGGAGCACCACTGCCCTGCCGGAGTATGAGCAGCAGCTGCAGGCTCTCATCAACCAGCTCTACGCCGTCAAGGCCCGGGCCGAGAGCAGCCTGAACAACACCATCCAGTCGGCCACGGCAGAGTACAAGGCTCTGCCTGCCGCCAAGCAGACCAAGAGCCGCAAAATCGCCATCGTGATGGGCAAGGCCAGTGAGCTGAAAGCCATGGAGGCTTCCTGTGACAAAGAGGTAGACGACATCGTAAACCAGATGCGCGCCCTGCTGACCCAGAACGGCCAGAGCACCGCCCTGGCCGACGAGGCACTGGCTGCCTACAAGGCCCAGAAGAGCGAAATGGTCTCTTCCCTCACCAGCAAACTCTACGGCTGAGCGCCGAACGCGTTTCCCCTGCAATTTGTGCCGGAATATCCCCGGTACCCGTTGCAGGGGTTCTTTTTTGCCCGGAGAAATTCTGTTCCTGTCGGGCAGCCGCATTTTACAACTCCGGTCAGGTTTCTGTTCCACCCCTGCACGGTATCCGCTCCAAAATCATCGCCAGAGTTTTACTTCCGTTTGTAAATTTCGCCAATCTTTTGCATATTCCGGGTTTTTTTCCAATTTTGCTTGAATTGTGGGGACATCCCGTTTAAAATTAGATGGGGTGTTAGAGCCTTTGTTTTTCTGCGTCAATTTTTAGAGAGGCGAAAGGCATGTCCCCACGTAATTTCAACGGAGAAAGGCGATGAGACAAATGGAAATGGAAGAAGAAGTGATCGACCTGAGCGAGCTGCTGCGGCTTTTGTGGAGCCATGTGCTGCAGATCGTGGCGGTGGGCCTTGTGGCGGCGGTGATCAGCTTTCTGGTATGCACGTTCGCGCTGACGCCCCGGTATCAGGCGTCCGTCAACATGATCGTCAATACCCGGCAGGATAACACGACGACCGTGAGCAACGACAACATCACCTCGGCAAAAAACATGATCGACACCTATGCAGTCATCATCAAGAGCAACCTCGTGCTCAACGATGTCATCCAGCGGATGGGCCTGGACATAACCTACAGCCAGCTGGCAGACAGCATCACGGTGGGCAGCGTCAACTCCACCCAGATCATGGCCATTACGGTGACCAATGAGAACCCGGGCCTGGCGGGCAAGATCGCGCAGACGATTGCGGAGGTCGCGCCGGACGTGATCGTGGAAAAGGTCGAGGCAGGCTCCTGCAAGGCAGTGAGCGACGTGGAGATCGGCACCACGCCTGTCTACCCCCAGACCAAGAAGACCATGCTGCTCTGCGCTCTGGCCGGTATGGTAGCGGCCTGCGCTCTGCTGGTGGTCAACCACCTGCTGCACAACTACATTGTAGACGACGAAGATGTTCAGAAGAAGCTGGACCTCCCTGTTTTGGGCTTTATCCCTGAGGTGTGATGTAAGATGTGGAATCCGTTCAAACCGAAAATTGAAAACTCTGACCCCGGCCAGCGCTCCCTGCAGCTGATCTCCCAGAAAGGAATGCCCTTTGCGTATGTGGAAGCTTACAAATCCCTGCGCACCAACCTGAACTTTCTGACCAGCTCCACCGGAGCCCGCGCCATTGTGGTCACCAGTACCATGCCGGAAGAGGCCAAGAGCAACGTCTCGGTCAACCTGGCCCTGACCCTGGCCGAAGACGGCAAAAATGTAGCCCTGGTGGACTGCGACCTGCGCAAGCCCGTGCTGCACAAATACCTGAAAGCCGGTCACAATGTGAAAGGCGTTTCCAATATTGTCTCCAACCAGTGCAAGCTGGAAGAGGCTCTGCTGCGGCTGGAGCAGTTCAAGATCACGTTCCTGCCCGCCGGCACGCCCCCTCCGAACCCCTCGGAGCTGCTGGGCTCGGCCCGGATGCTGCAGATGATCCAGCAGCTGCGCGCCACTTTTGATTATGTCATCTTTGACGCGCCCCCCATCTCCATGGTGACAGACGCGGCGGTCATCGGCAATCAGGTGGACGGTGCGCTGTTTGTTGTTCGTTCCAGCTACGCCCCGGCCGAGTCCGTGGAGGCCGCTGTCAAGAAGCTGAAAGACACCGGCGTAAAAGTGCTGGGTGCCGTGCTGACCCGCTATGACGCCAAGACGGCGCTCAAGGGCTCCAACTACGCTTACAACTATTATAGCTACGGCTACTCCTACGGTACCCCCCCCCAGATGGATCCGGCGGCATCGCAAAGCCCGGAAAAGCGAAAGCACGCAAAGCCAGCCGAAAGGGTAACGAACCATGACTGATCTGCACTGCCATATCCTGCCCGGCATTGACGACGGTGCCAAAGATGTCTCGGTCTCGCTGGAGCTGCTCCACAAGGAGTATGAGGACGGCGTGCGCAACATCGCGTTCACCAGCCATTTCAACAGCGAGCGCACCACGGTGGAAGCTTTTCTGGAAAAGCGTGCCGCCGCCTACGCGCGGCTGACCGAGGCACTGAAAGAAGAGCCGATGGACTTCCGGTTCAAGCTGGGCAGCGAAGTTTACTTTTCTCCCAAGCTCTGTGAGCTGGACGCCAAGGCCCTCTGCATGGGCGACACCGCCTACATGCTCATTGAGTTTCCAACCACCCATAAGCCTCATTTTATCAAGCAGACCCTGTACGCTTTGCAGGAACAGGGCATCCTGCCGCTGATCGCGCACATTGAGCGTTACCCCTATGTGCTGGACGACCCCACCCTGCTGTATGAGTGGGTGGCCGCCGGTGCTTACGCGCAGATCAACGCCGGGGCCCTGCTGCAAGATGCAAAGCTCCGCAAGAAGCTCTGCAAATTCATCTCGTGGGGGCTCGTGCATGTGCTCTCCACGGACACCCACTCCCCGGACAAGCGCCCGCCCCGGATGGCGGAGGGCATCCAGATGCTGCAGAAGACGCTGGGCACTGAGATCGCCGACCGGATCGTCCGCAACGGTGACGAGCTGTTTGACGACCAGGAGCTGGACATCATCTCCCCGCACCAGCCCAAAAAGATGCTGGGCATGTGGATTTGATCATCTTTTGTCTTTGATTGAAAATCCGATATTTTGATTATAAACTTTGAAAAAGAGGAATTTTATTATGAACTATCCTGTTGCTTATGCCGTGATCCCCGAAGAAGAAAAGACCTACATCGTCGGCAGCGGCGATGTTCAGTACGAGAAGCTGTTCAACTACTTCATCGGCGACTTCCTGCGTGACACCGTCAAGAGCGACGTCCGCAACGCCATCTGGAACAGCGCCAAGCAGAGTTCTTTCACTCCCATTGCTAACTGGTTCAAGAACGTGGACGACATGGGGGTCATTGCACACCTGGGCTACTTCTACGGCTTCTGGCACATCTGGAGAGACGTTAAGGGCTACCTGGGCTAATTAAAAAGTAACGTATATGCAAAAGAAACAAATTTTTCAGCTCGTACTTCTGGCTGTGGGCGCGGTCCTGGCTGCCGTGATCGGCTTCTGGCTCGTGCCGGTGAGCAATTACATCAAGGCCCGCACGGCTCCGCTGGATGAGACCATCCTGGAAGCCGAAAGCAGCACGCGGGAGGTGGTCACCATCTCGGACGCTGAACTTTCCCAGCTCATCAGCGGTGACCTGACCCTGGATGCACTGGCCGACCTGCCCGGCGTCATCACCGTGGAGCCCGCCGGCACCACGGCAGGTGCCGCCCAGAGCGGCGGCGCGGCCAATCGCTCCCCTGCGGACGAGACTTCCGCTTCTGCCATTGCAGAGAGCGAAGCTTCTTCGGACGCTGCTTCCCGTGAGGCACAGGCCGATGCAGAAACGCCCGCCCAGAGCAGTGCTGTCTCCGGCAGCACCGGAGCTTCCGGCAATGCCAGCCTCTCGGAGGCGGCCTATGAGGGCGAAGTCAAGGCACTGGTCCAGCAGCTCTATGCCGTGAAAGGCCGGGCGGAAAGCGGCCTGAATGCCTGCATTGCTTCCGCCAAGGCAGAGTATAAATCTCTGCCGCCGGAGCAGCAGACCCGCAGCCGCAAAATTGCCATCTGCATGTCCAAAGCCGGCCAGCTCTCGGCCCTGCAGTCTTCCTGCGACAGTGAGGTCAACCGCATTGTGAGCCAGATGCGCTCGGTGCTCAAGGCCAACGGCCAGAGCACCGCCCTGGCAGACCAGGCCATGAGCAGTTACAAGAGCCAGAAGAGCGCCCGGCGGGCGGCTCTGATGAGCCAGCTTTACGGCTGAGCCGCTTTTTGATCACCCTTTGGAGGAACCAGCGTGGAACAACTCACATTTTCGCAGCACGTTGCGGCAAACGGCGGTTCCCTGCCCTGGCAGGACGCTGTGCGCCTGACGCTGCTGACCATCCAAACCATTTCGGCTCAGGCAGACCCGGAAACCACCTATCTGGATGTCTGCCCGGAGCAGATCGTACTGAGCAAAGACGCCCGGGAAGTGCTCTCCTGCGGTAAGCCCCACTCCCTGAAAGAGTGGGACGCCGCCGATGCCGCCAACCCGCAGCTGCTGCCCTGGGAGTTTTGGAACGCCTGGAGTGCCCGCACCCCGGCTGCTCAGGTCTACCCGGTCGCGGCCTGCCTGTTCGGCGCTCTGAGCGGCCACCTGCCCATGGCGGCCAAAGCCCGGCTGAACGGTGCGGCGCTTCGCACCCTGCCCGACATCCCGGACGCGCTGAACAACGTGCTCCAGAAAGGCCTTGCTCTGAACGCAGCCGACCGCTGGCCGTCGCTGGAGGCATTCCGGACGGCTCTGGTCGATGCCACCAAAATCGAGATCGCGGTGGATGACACTCCTGAAAAAACCGACGACACCCCCGCCCTGCAGGCAGGTCCGCTGGACCTGAGCAAGGTACGCACCGTTGATGCACCCAAGGGGCCGCAGGCAGTCTACAAACCCACGGCCCAGAAAAAATCCGTCAAGCTTGGCCCCCTGCTCCCGGTGGCTGTCCTCTCGGTTGCGTTCCTGGGCGGCCTGCTGGCCTATCAGTTCACCCTGCGGGGCACCCCGACGGCGGAAGAGCTCTTCCTGCCCACGGCAACGGCCAAGACTTCCAGCAGCTCCAAAGCCGCGGAACCGGAACGTGAAGCCGATTCCAGTGCGGCAGAGAGCGAAGCAGCTTCTTCCAGTGAGGCTGCTGCCTCCTCCCCCGCCGCCAGCGAAGCTCCGGCCAGCGCTCCCTCCACCAAGCCGGAGGAGCCCGCCAGCAGCGCGGCTTCTTTCAAAGCTGCATCCAGTGCAGCCAGCAGTTCCAAGGCCGCCAGCGCATCCAGCAAAAAAGAGGAGAAGCCCGCTTCTTCGGCCAGCAGTGCATCCAGCACGGCTTCTTCGGAGGCTGCTGCCAGCTCCGCGGCCCCGGAAAACGTGACCCAGACGCTGACCCTTGCCGACGGCAGCAAGTTTGTGGGCAAGGTGGACGGCTCCAAGCAGACCGGCACCCTGACCAAACCCAACGGCGATGTCTATACCGGCACCTTTACGGACGGCAAGCTGGAGGGCAAAGGCACCCTGAAAACCGCCAGCGGCAACAGCTATGACGGCAACTTTGCAGGCGGCCAGCCCAGCGGCTCCGGTACCATGAAGTATGCCAACGGCAGCACCTACACGGGCAGCTGGGCCGATGGCCAGCGCAGCGGCTCCGGCACGGTGAATTACGCCAACGGGGATCAGTTCTCCGGCAGCTTTGCCGCCGACCTGCGGGACGGCAGCGGCACCTACACTTGGGCCAACGGCACCACCTACCGCGGCACCTGGAAAGCCGGCGAAGCGCGGAAAGGCGGCACCTACAGCTATACCGATGCAGGCGTGAAAGAGGGCCTTTCCGCAGGCGGCAACCTGACCATGCAGGATTGAGCGCCCTGCCCTCTTGACAAATCGCCTCGGCTGTGATATCCTAAGGCTCCTAAAATATCGTGTGGATTTTTACAGTATCAAGCTATTTTTCGCCACACAATGGTGCAAAAGCCATTGTGTGGCTTTTTTGCGTCCAAACCTCTGCAGCCCCCACCCGATGAAAGGAGATCTCTTCTGTGAACAACACCTTTATGAAAGAGCGCCCGGTCTTCCCGCTTTTGATGTCCATGGCGCTGCCCAATGTCATTTCCATGCTGGTCAACTCGCTGTACAACATTGTGGACAGCCTGTTTGTGGCCCGCATCAACGAATCCGCCATGACGGCCCTCTCGCTGGTCTTCCCGGTGCAGAACCTGCTCAACGCCATTGCCATCGGTTTTGGCATCGGCATCAATGCACTGGTGGCCCTCTGCCTGGGTGCCGGGGAGCACGAAAAAGCCGATCAGGCCGCTACCCACGGCATGGCGTTTTCCCTGCTGCACGGCATCCTCGGCTCGGCCATTGCCATTGCCATCATGCCGTCTTTCCTGGGGCGCTTTACAACGGATGCCGAAGTGCTCTCCATGGGCCTGACCTATTCCCACATCGTGTTTGGCTTTGCCACGGTCAACATGGCCTCCCTGGCTTTTGAGAAGATCTTCCAGTCCGTGGGCCGGATGAAAGTGACCATGGTAGCCCTCATCGTGGGCTGTGTGGGCAACATCATCCTAGACCCGCTGCTCATCTTTGGCATCGGGCCGTTCCCTGCCATGGGCATTGCAGGCGCGGCGCTGGCAACCGGTATTGGCCAGGCACTGAGCACTGGTGTCTACCTCGTGGTGTACGCTTCCACGGAGCTGCCCGTCCGGCTGCGCCGCGCCTGCCTGAAGCTGAACAAAGAGCTGGACACCCGGCTCTACTCCATCGGCATCCCGGCCATCCTCAACCTGGCGCTTCCCTCTCTGCTGGTCACGTTCCTCAACAGCCTGCTGGCCGCGTTCTCGGGCAGCTATGTGGTGGTGCTGGGCATCTACTACAAATTACAGACATTCCTCTACCTGCCCGCCAACGGCATCGTGCAGGGAATGCGTCCCCTCATCGGCTACAACTACGGTGCCGGGGAGCACAAACGGGTACGCCAGCTCTACCAGATCACCCTCATCCTGAGCGCCGCCATCATGGCAGCGGGCACCCTTGGCTGTCTGGCAGCCTCGGAGCCTCTCATGCGGCTCTTTACCTCTACCCCGGAGACGGTGGAAGCCGGAAAAATTGCTCTGCGGATCATCTGCCTGGGCTTTGTGATCTCCGCCATCTCCACCACCTCTTCCGGCGCGCTGGAGGGTCTGGGCAAGGGCACGCAGTCGCTGGTGATCTCCCTGTGCCGCTACATCGTCTTCATCATGCCGCTGGCCTGGGTGCTCTGCCGACAGTTTGGCCCTGTGGGCGTCTGGAACGCGTTCTGGGCCACGGAAGTGCTCTCCGCCATCGTTTCCCTTATCGTCTACAAAAAGAGCGTCTGACACGTTTTCCGTATCCGCAAAAAAGGTTCCGGGCCTGCACTCCCCTTTCACAGGGAGGCAGGCCCGGAGCCTTTTCCATTTCAGCCCAAGGGCTGGTTTTTATTTGGTGTGCTGCTCGGTGCTCTGGTCGTCCGATTCAATCGGCGTATCCAGTTCCTCCACGGGGGCAGCGTTCTTTTTGGCCTTACGGGCCTTGCGCTTGTGGATCAGCTTCCGTGCGAGGAATGCTGCCACCAGCAGCGCGGCTACCGTGCCGCCGCAGAGCTCCCAGAGCGGGATGCCCTTGGGCACAAAGGCCATGACGATCTCGGTCCCGGCAGCCGTAAAGGTGATGTAGCTGCCAAAGGTATCGGTAGGCACTTTGATCCATTTGCCATCCTGCTGGACATAGACGCTGCCCTGCTTGCCCTGCGGCAGATAGCGGATGGTGTGGGTCTCCTGCCCGTCGTCCGAGAAGTCCAGCAGCCACTGCTCGGTGGCATTGGCCACGCCGGACGGCGTCTGGGAGGTAACGCTCAGGGCATTGGAGCCGCCAAACAGGCCATCTACATAGAAGATCGGACGGCCGTTGATGCGGACATCAATGCTCTTCAGTGCCGGGATGTAAGAGGTGTACAGCGCCGTGACCACGGTGTCCAGATGGAGGTCATCCAGCACCGGGGTGCTCCACTCGGCAAAGTAGCCGTCTTTCTGGGGCAGCTCGGGGTAATCCGCCTCGGTAAACGATGCACCGTAAGTAAAGGTGCGCTGGTCCACGATGTGGCCGTCGGCCATAAAGGTCAGCGTCAGCTTCTGGAAGCCCTTGGGCGCGCCCTCCAGTGCCCGCATGGTATCGTAATCAATGGGCTCTGCCTGACCGGCACGGCTGATGCGGTCAACGCCGCGCAGGGTATCGGAGACAAACAGGTTCCCCGTGAACGTACCATCCTGGCCGCCGGAAATGGCGCCCCAATACTGACCGTCGGTGTTGCTGCTGCTCGTGGAGAGGGCCACTTCGGAGTCATCCCCGTCATCGTCCGGCTCATGGATATCCACCATGGCGCGGTTATCCTTGATGATGCAGCTGTTGCCGGTCAGGACACTGTCCGCGCCCTGGCCCACGATGCCGCCAATGTACTTGCTGCCGGTCAGCTCACACTTGGCCCAGTTGGAGATCAGCTTTGCGGAGGAACGGCCTGCAATGCCGCCCACCTTGTTGTTGCCATCCACTTTGCCGTAAGCTTCGCAGCCCGTGATGTAGCCCAGATCCATCTCGCCGCAGATGCCGCCTGCCGCCTCTTTCTTGGAGGTAACGGTGCCCTCGTTGACACAGTTCATGACCACCGCGCTGATGGTGTACTCGGTGCGCAGGAGCGAACGGTTCTCATCCTTATCGTCGTCTTCGGGGTCAAGGGTGTTTTCCACCGCCATGGTACCCGCGATGCCGCCCACATTCATGTCGGCTTCCACGGTGCCGCGGTTGGTGCAGCCCTCGATCTTGCCCTCGTTCTGAGCCGTCAGGTTCTCGGACTCATCTTCAAAGATGTTCTTGCTGCCGGGGTCACTGATCTCTTCCACAGCATCCAGCAGCAGGTTGGAGACCACATTGATCTGGTCGTTGATGGAGCGGAGGTTGCTGGTGAGGGTGTTGCTGGCCGAGAGCATATCCCGGTTGAGGGTGCTCATCTGGTCGGTCATGTTCGTCACAGCGTCAAACAGTTCATCCTTGGTCGCGGTCATCTCGGAAGAGGGGCGCGGCACATGGATGGGATCCTGCTCCGCCAGCCAGTGGACGATATCCGCCGCCTGGCTGGTCATGCTGGTCAGGCCGCTCATGCCCTCCGCCATGATGCCGAGGCTGGCGGACATGTGGCCCAGCGTTGCGCTGGTGAGGGCGGAATCCGTCTTGAGGATATCCAGAGACTTGTCAAAATCATCCGCAGCCTTGCCCAGATCCTGTGCGGCATCGCTCAGGGAATCCAGACCCGCCTGAATGGAGGCCTTGCCGGAACTGATGTTGCCGGTGTTGAAGCCCAGCTTATCCAGAATATCTTCCAGATTGCCCAGCTGGTCGCCCACATTGCCAAGCGCGCCGGACATGCTGGTAAGGGCAGAAGCCATCTGGGGATTGCCCTGCTCCGAAACGAGGTTGGCGGTGTTGCCCAGCAGCGCGCCGATCTGCGTGGCCAGGCCTGCCATATTGCCCACGGCGCGGGTGACCTGCTTGCCGGCGGAAGCCAGCTGGCCGTCATCGGCCAGCAGCGTGGCGCTCCGCAGCAGACCCAGGCCGGTGGTCAGCAGCTTCATCTGGCCGCTCATGCCGGAACCCAACGAGAGGATGCTCATGGCGGAATTCGCTACCTGCAGCAGGGAGATGGCTGTTTTGATGTGATCGTCCACCGCGTCACCGGATACGCTGGAATAACCGCCCAGAATGGTGCTGATGGCGCTGCTCAGGCCGCTGTCATCCTTGCCCGGCAGCGAGGCGATCAGGTCGTCCAGGCCCTTGCTGATCTGCTCCAGACCCTGTTTGCTGGAATCCAGCGCGTCGCTGGCCTTGTGCGCGCCGGAAGAAGCCTTGGCCAGTGCCGTAGAGGCGGTCAGCATCTCGGCCGCCATCTCCGCGGTGACCCACTTGAGCTGGCCCACGGCGGTGGTCATCTGATCCAGCGCGTCGACACCCGTGTCCATCACGGGCTCCAGCCGGGTAAATGTATCGGAGATGAGGTCGCCCGTGCGGTCCACCTCGTCCGCCACTTCGTCAAAGTAATCGCCTCCCTGCTCCTGCAGACGGCGGGCTGCCTGCACGGCAGTGTCCATCTGAGAGTTCAGGGTGTTGAGGTCGGTATTGAGGAGGCTGGTGCTGCCGTCCATGTCATCGGCCGCGCCGTTGACCATGGTGTGCAGCGTGTCCAGCTCGGTGCGCAGACGGTTGATGGTGCTCTGGTCCAGGTCCAGCTCCACATAGGGCTCTGCCTGGCCGGCAATGCCGCCCACGTCCTTGCGGCCCTGTACCAGGCCCTGGTTGACACAGCCGGAGATCAGGCCATCGGTCCGGCCCACGATGCCGCCCACGTTATAGCCTACATGGGCATAGCCCACGTCGCCCGCGTTGGCACTGCTGAGGATCAGGCCAGAGGAGCGGCCTGCAATGCCGCCGGTATCCGAGGAGACATTGGAGATGTTATTGCTCAGGTCATCGCCCATATCCTTCTTGACCAGCTCCAGCAGGGTGGCCGGGAGGCCCTCCATATCGAGGGCGGACTCCTGATACTCGGAGTTGACGGCACCCACATTGGTGCAGCCGGTGATGACACCGAGGTTGTAGCCCACGATGCCGCCGGTGGCATACGCACCGCTGACCATGGCACGGGAGGTGCTGTGGTCGATGGTTCCGCTCGTCTCATTGCGGCCCACCAGACCGCCCGCCTCCTCCTCGCCGTGGACCGCACCGGAGAACGTGCAGTTGATGATGGTGCCGTAGTTGGTGCCCACCAGACCGCCTGCGGTCTTCTGGGTACCAGCGGGATTGACCACACCCTTGATGGTAAGGTCCTGAATGGAACCGCCCTCTTCCAGGATGCCGAAGAAGCCGGCTGGAGAATAAGCCCCCACGAGGCTGACATCCGAAATGGTGTGGCCGTTGCCCTTGAACGCGCCGCTGAACGACGCGACGGGGGCCCACTCCGTATCCTCCAGCGAGAGGTCTTCCTGCAGGATCACGGTCTTGCCTTTGGACCACTGATCAAAGCCGCATTTGTCGGCAAAGGCCAGCAGGTCCGAAACACTGTTGATGTAAATGGTATCCGTCGGCGCGGTGTCGGCCGCAAATACCGGCAGCGCCGCCGAAGCCGCCAGCACCAGTGCCAGCAGCGCAGCGGTCAGGCGGTGCAGCAGCCGGGTGCTGCCCGCCGCAGACTCATTCGTCCGCATGGGAGTCGTTTTCATCCTGCACCTCCTGTGAGATTTTACCAGAAAGAACGGTAAGATGTACGTTTCCATCCACAATGGCGTTCATGGTACCGGCCACGGAGCCGTTCACCTCGCCCTGCACCATGCCATTGACACGCACCCGGCCGCTGGCCGTGTTGGTGTGCAGCACCACATGATGCATGGAGAACGAAGTTTTATCCACCAGCTTGCCACCCACCAGCAGGATCTGCGGCAGGACGAACAGCACCAGGAAGATGGAGATGATGGTACCGCGGCCCAGGCACTGGCCGATGCCCACGATGCAGGCATCGGACGTCATCTGACCGATCAGGGTACCGGCCACCGTCATGATGGTGCCGGAGGTGAGGATGGTGGGGAACGCAAAGTTCAGCGTCTCGACCATGGCCGTCTTATGGTCCATCTTATCCCGCAGCTCATTGTAGCGGGTTGCAATGACGATGGCGTAATCGATGTTTGCACCCATCTGGATGGAGCTGACGATCAGGTAGCCCATGAAGTACAGCGGCGTGTGGATAAAAGCAGGGACGGAGAAGTTGACCCAGATTGCGCCCTCGATGACGAGGATCAGCAGGATGGGCATTGCCACTGACTGGAACGTGAACAGCAGGACGATCAGGACGATCAGCACGGAGACCACGCTGACCACGATGTTGTCGATGGCAAACGACTTCTGGAAGTCGTACTCGTTGGTGGCGTCGCCCGCCAGATAGATGTCGCCGTCCGGGTAATATTTCCGGGCGATGGTGCGCATCTGGTCCGTGAACTCATACATTTCATCCCCGCTCTGGAGGCTGGGGTTCAGGTAGACCAGAATACGGTTGTAATCCGCGCCCTGCAGCTGGGCCTTTGCGCTCAGCATCTGGGTCTGGGCATCATGCAGGTCGTTGATCTGATCCTGGTCCAGGCTGACAATGCCGGAATCGACCTCGTCACAGACGTAGAGGAACATATCAATGAGCGGCACACTGTAGTTGGAGAAGTTGCCAATGACCTGGCCGTACTCATCATTTTCCAACGCGTAGCCTGTGTAGACCACTTGGGCCAGCTCGTAATCCAGGCCCGCCATCTCAGAGAACTGGCGGGAAGTGAGCCGGTCTTCCAGCATGTAGCCGTCCATGGCCTCGATGTTGGAAAGGCCGCGGGTGTGGTCCACCTCATCGTGGCTTTCCAGTTCTTTGATCATGGCTGCTTCCACCCGGTAATCGTCGTTCTTTGGTACGACGAGAGCCACCAGGTTGGACTTGGTAAAGTTTTCGTCGATCATGTTATCGGCGATCTGCGTCTCATTCAGCACTGGCGTCTTGATCGGGCCGTAGCCATAGGCGTAGGGGCACTGTGTCTGGAAATGGTAGGCAAACACCAGCACCACTGCAAAGACGAGGGGAACGATCTTGCGGGTTCTGTAAGCATAGCGGCCCACGAACGAGATCTTGGGCACAAAGTTGCGGTGCTTGGTCTTGCTCATGTAAGGGCCAAACAGCATCAGCAGGCCGGGCATGACCACGAAGACCGACAGCATGGAGAACAGGATGGCCTTGATGAGGCAGATGGCCATATCCGGGCCGATCTTGAACTGCATGAACAGCATGGCCACCAGACCGCCGATGGTGGTCAGGGAGCTGGAACTGATCTCCGGGATACTCTTGGCCAGAGACTCGATGACCGCCTCTTTCAAGGGCAGGGTCTCGTGTTCTTCTTTAAAATGGTTGCAGAAGATGATGGCGTAGTCCAGCGAAAGGGCCAGCTGCAGAATGTTCGTGACCGAGTTGGAAACGAACGAGATGGTGCCCAGCAGGAAGTTGGTGCCCATGTTGAGGATCATGCCCACCACGAAAGTGAGCAGCAGCACGGGAACTTCCGCATAGGTCTGGGAGGTGAAGATCAGCACCACCACAATGATGATGGCAACATACACCATGATGACATTGACTTCACGCTCAATCGTCTCCTCCTGAGTATTGCCCAGCGAGGTGGAAACGTAGATATCGTAGTCTTTCAGGTACTCCTTGACGCTTTCCAGCGTTTCCAGGCACTGGTCGTCGTCCTCGGGGTAATCGAATGTGATGGAGTACAGCGCCGATACATTATTATAATGGGCGGTGGTATCATCGTACTCGATCATCTGGATGCCCCTGAGGCCCGCCAGCTCGTCGTTAAGCCGGTCTGCCTCGTCCGGCGTGATGTTTGCCACCATGACATCGGCAGAACCGTAGGTGGTAAACTCTTTCTCCATAATGTCCAGGCCCATGCGGGTCTCGCTGGTCTTGGGCAGATAGGTGGTCAGGTCGCTTTCCACCTTGACCCAGCTGCGGGAGAAGATGGTGAAGACGGCCCCCAGAATGACAATGAGGAACACAAGGTTGCGCCGCTCAACAATTTGCAGCGCGAGCTTGTGCATAAAATCGTTTTTGGGCTGTTCCTGCTCGGTCATCGTGTTCCCTCCTCTCGGCAAATTGGGGCCTGGGTGAGTATCCCCGGGCCGCCGCGCGGTTCTTCGGCAGCTGATACGGCCTTTTGCAGCCGTGACAGTTTCTTCATAGGGTGCCTCCTATTTGTGAATTTGCAAAAGAAAAGCAGACAAAATTTGTACAAATGTAATATTAACCCAACTTTTTTTAAAAATCAAGCGACAAAAACGGCAAAATGATGAAAAAGGATGGCGGCCAAAAATCTTTTGCCATACGTTTGCCTCAGGCGTTTTTCGTCCTCTGCCACCCTGCACAAACCGCCTGCACCGGGCTCTTTTTTTCTTGTGCCGAATGCCAAAGAGTGTTAACAAATTTTGACGGGACTTGAAATCCATAGCGAAGTGGTATAGTATAAGGCCAGAGAGCAATCCTACCGCATCACTCGGGATTCAATCCCAAGCCGTGCAGTCCCTGATATCATTTGGAGGTGTATTCCATGAGCAGTCCCCTGCTGGAAGTCAAAGATCTGCAGGTTACCGTAGGCGAGGAGCAGAAAGTGCTTCTGGACGGTTTGAACCTGACCATTTATCCCGGTGAGACCCATGTTCTGATGGGCCACAACGGTGCCGGTAAATCCACCCTGATGAGCGCCCTGATGGGCGACCCCCGTTATACCGTTACCCGCGGCCAGATCATTTTCAAGGGTCAGGATGTGACCCACGAGCCTGCCGATGTGCGGGCAAAGCTGGGCATGTTCCTCTCGTTCCAGACCCCCGAAGAGATCCCCGGCATCACGCTGGAGAATTTCCTGCGCACGGCCCAGAACGCCATTACCGGCAAGCCCGTCAAAGTGTTTGCGTTCCGTAAGGAGCTGGCCCAGCAGATGGAAGCGCTGGGCATGGATGAGAGCTATGCTGACCGCTATTTGAATGTGGGCTTCTCGGGCGGCGAGAAGAAGAAGAGCGAGATTTTGCAGCTGCTGATGCTCAAACCCTCTCTGGCCCTGCTGGACGAGACGGACTCCGGCCTGGACGTGGATGCCGTGAAGACGGTGGCACAGGGCGTGCGCGCTTACCACAACAAGGACAACGCTCTGATCATCATCACCCACAACGCCAAAATCCTGGAAGGCCTGCATGTGGACTACGTCCATGTGCTGGACGACGCCCACATCGTGCGCACCGGCGACGGAAGCCTGGTCAATGAGATCATCGAGGAGGGCTTCCGCGCGCTGAAGGAGGACGAAGCCAAATGAGAGCCTTTGAAACAGAAAAGACCGACGTTGCCGAGGTGGACCGCAGCATTTACGACATCAAGGACAAGCCCAACGCTGCCTTTGAGGTCCATTCCGGCCTGACCCCGGAGATCGTCGAGAAGATTTCCGAGGAAAAGAATGACCCCGAGTGGATGCGCATTTTCCGCCAGAAGAGCCTGCGCGTCTACAACTCCATGCCGGTGCAGAACTGGGGCCCCTCCATCGAGGGGCTGGACATGAGCAATATCGTCACTTATGTCCGCCCCAAAACTGAGATGCGGGGCAAGTGGAGCGAGGTGCCCGACGACATCAAAAACACGTTTGAGCGGCTGGGCATCCCCAAGGCCGAACGGGCTTCGCTGGCTGGTGTGGGGGCCCAGTATGACTCCGAAGTGGTCTACCACAACGTCAAGGCCGAGGTGGCCGCACAGGGCGTGGTTTACACCGATATTGAGAGCGCCCTCAACGGCCCCTATGCCGAAATGGTGCGTACCCACTTTATGAAGCTGGTGCCCCCTACGGACCACAAGTTTGCCGCCCTGCACGGCGCGGTCTGGAGCGGCGGCTCGTTCGTGTATGTCCCGGCGGGTGTCAGTGTGGAGATCCCGCTGCAGTCCTACTTTCGGCTCAACGCGCCGGGTGCCGGCCAGTTTGAGCACACCTTAATTATTGTGGACAAGGGCGCTTACCTCCACTTCATTGAGGGCTGCTCCGCTCCTAAATATAATGTAGCCAACCTTCACGCAGGCTGCGTGGAGATCTACGTTGGTGAGAACGCCCGGGTGCGCTACTCCACCATTGAGAACTGGTCCAAGAACATGTAC
>OJSE01002874.1_pt1 | contig 17070 bp, 15 predicted proteins | sample 1599351 | NCBI WGS metagenome assembly OJSE01 (sample SAMN04168656, study PRJEB22393) | human gut metagenome | biome: human gut microbiome; feature: stool | host: Homo sapiens | collected 2014-03-17 | reverse complement strand
CGACCACCGAGATCTACACTCTTTCCCTACACGACGCTCTTCCGATCTCGGAACAGTGAGCAGCGTCGGATCCATGCCGATGCGCTCGAAGATCGCTTCTGGCGAAACGCCGTAGCCGCGAACGGTCTGACAGATGGATCGAATCCAACTCGCAAGAATACTGTCGCCTAAAGGTAATAGTTGATCGTCGTCCATTGGGACGACCTCTGCTGGCGACCGTTCCAAAGACTGCGTACTCATCGCGCATTTCTCCGTCTGTTAAATTTGGCATTTCAAGATTACTCTGCACTGCCAAGCTTTAAAAAAAGGCCGCAGAGAGTGCCTGCGGCCAAGAGGGAAAGATAAGGAGAAAATCTCAACCTGCGGAATTGGGGAATTTACGGCTTCCTTAGCCGTAGACAACTCCTTCTTCCTTTACAACACGAGTGCCGGACTCACCGGCCAAAATTTTCTCAATTTCCGAAAGCGCCCCGATAACAGCCGTCTTTCCAGTGCGCTCAACAAAACGGCAAGCGGCCTCCACTTTCGGCCCCATCGAACCCTTGGCAAAACCGAATTCACGCAGAGATTTCGGATCGGCTTGAACAATCTTCTTCTGATCGGGCTTACCCCAATTAATGTAGGCACCGTCAACATCGGTAGCAATAATGAAAAGATCTGCGTCAAGCGATGCCGCGAGCACGGAACTTGCCAAATCCTTGTCAATCACAGCTTCAGCACCTACGAGGCGGCCATTTTTATCAAAATAGGTCGGAACGCCGCCCCCGCCGCAGCAAATGACGATGTGGCCGTTTTCTACCAGTGTCTTGAGCGGTGCAAGTCCCCAAATACGTTTAGGATCCGGGCTCGGTACGACTCGGCGCCACTTGTCGTTATCGGGAGCAATGGTCCAGCCGTGCTGTTTGGCGAGCTGTTCGGCCTCTTCTTTCTCGTAGACGGGGCCGACTGGTTTGGTCGGGTGCTCAAAGGCCGGATCATTTGGATCAACCTGTGTCTGCGTGAGAATAGTGGCTAAGGTAGCGGTTTTCGGCACATAGTTGACAAGTTCCTGCTGGATCATGTACCCAATCATGCCGACGGATTCAGCACCAATCACGTCCAAGGGATACATCGGAACTTTCTTATACGCATTGTTTTGCAGTGCAAGCAGCCCCACTTGAGGACCATTGCCGTGCGTGACAACAAGTTCATTACCAGCATAAGCCTTGGCAATCTGTCTGCAGGCCAGGGATACGTTTTCACGCTGGTTTTCGCAGAGCATCGGTTCGCCGCGCTTTAAAAGGGCGTTGCCGCCAAGTGCGATGACAAGACGCATGATTCATGTCCTTCTTCAGAAATGTTGGGTGTCAAAGGGCAACTTTGCCCTCTCTCAAACTCCATGAGGGGGCGAACCAGCCCATGAGCTTGCTGGCCCGGCCTGTTTGATGAGTCCCCGCAGAGAAAATCGAAACTCTGCGGCAACTCTCACCTCAATCGAATCAGTTGACGCCAACGACGGCGGCCAGGAGCGCCATGCGCAGGGCTACCGAGAAGCCGATGGCACGGAAATAAAGTTGATGTTCAGTATTGTCGATACCGAAATCAAATTCCCCAGGATTGCGCGGCAGAGAGTGGTGAACACCGACAGTCTTGCCAGTCTTTGCCTTGATATTGCGAAGCATTTCAAGCGAAACGTAGTAGTTCGCCATCTTCTTTTCGAAATCCGCACGGTTCGGGTCATCCTTTTTCACCGAACAGCCCGGCAGATAAATGAGATCTACGTTTTTTTCCGCATAGAGCTCTTCGTTCTGCTTCATCGTGAGATCAAAATGCTCTTCGAAATTTGCATTCATCTTGATGAGTTTCTGGCGAACCACTTCAGGCGTACGCAGCTCACTTGTCCCTGTATAGATGATCTTTGCCCCCATGGCTGCCAGCGCCAGTGCGAAGGACTGTCCTGAACGGGCACGAGAAAGATCCGGTGTAGCGATAGTAACGGTCACCTTAGAAAGATCGCCAAACGCGCGCCAGCAGGTGTAGGAATCGAGGAGCCCCTGGGTTGGGTGCGTCACATGACCATATCCACCCGAGATAACCGGCGAGCAGTGACCTTCAATTTCCTTCAGTGCACCGAGCGCTTCCTTGTCGTCAGGATGCCGCATGACGATCACATCCGCATATTCGCTCGTAACGCGCAGACTGTCGGCAAGCGACTCGTTCTTGGCGACCGACGAATTATGCGTCGGATCCGCCTCCGTAATCACAGAGCCGCCAAGCCGATGCATTGCGTTTTCATGTGAACAGCGAGTACGGGTAGAAGGCTGGAAAAAAAGCGTATAGAGCACTTTGCCCTTCAAAAGATCCGTACCGGTTCGCATGAACGGTTCAAGCATCTTTGCCGCTTGAAAAAGCGAGTGGATTTCATTGCGGGAAAAGTCATCAAGGAATGTGATGTTGCGCCCGCGCATGTGAGTATTTTCGAGCGCTTCACGAATATCAAGATGCTTAAAGTTCTGGTCGAGAGCCATGATAAATAATTCCTTTCTTGAATGTTTAATAACCATTCCGCTGCAGGTGCAATTCGCGAGCGGAACCGTTCCAAGGTGAGCGACCTCGCAGTTGGCGAGAGCCGCACACAAGGAGCGGATGACGAAATGAGCGTTTAATCGTCAGATCTCAACGTCGCGATTACAGTCTTTGGAATAGATGTAGGAGAACGGGCCTCGCCCGATGCCATAGGCTGCCTGCACGGAGAAAGCTCCCATCCAGAGGAAGTCTTCCTTCTTTGTGAGGTACCACGTGTCGTCAAGCAGATAAGTGCCTTCTCCCTCATAGATGTAGGCGCCATGCTCCTGAACATGTGTCTCACAGATGTTGTGCGAAGCACCCGGGTCGAAAGAGAGAATGTGCATATTCATGTCAAAGGCTTCATTCACCGGCAGGAAATCCTTGACATGGACATTGGCCATTTCGTCGTAATCACGGAAGGCAATTTCATTGATATTCCCGAAGACTGTCCAAGGCTCAAGCCCTTGCGGGTGCGGGATATAACGCTGCTTATAGAGCAGAATGCGGCCGACCTTGCCATTTACATTACGCCAGCCGATACCTTTTCCCGCAGGGGCATAGCAGTAGCCGCCCTGTGTCAGGTTCTTTTTTTCCCCGGCCACATCCGCTTCCAGCTCGATTTCCCCGTCAAGCACATAAAGGAAGGACTCTTCATGCGGCAGAGTCGCGTAGGGATACTCCGTCCGGGCATCGGGTCCAAGCGTACCGATGAGCTGCACAAAGCCTGCTCCGATCTTAGGCGAGCAGAGAATCGTCATCTTGGCGTCAACAATCCCGGGAATCGTGTTAATAACACGTCCCTGAGGCGTGATGATGGCAAAGTCGCTTTTGACGACTGAACGATTCGAGAGTAAATCCTGCGGATAACCAGACATTTAAAATCTCCTTCAACGCACTGACATTTAGGTTTTGACTTTCCATCTACAAAGGCAAAATTTCACCTGCCTTCAAGGAAAATTCATGACGGAATTAATTTTCCGTTATTAAGTAATATAGTCATTTAAAGACATTTATCTAGAGCTCGTCGCGTCAATTTATTATCATTACGTGCCACGGCATTTAAAACAGATAAATAACAAAAATGATATATTTCATATAATTAATGAAATCCAATATTTGTCACATCCAGCAATCAACACAATGTCGTGTCGTCTCAAATCAAATAATGACAAATAGACCGTCTTTGCATGCCAAGCAATACTTATATGAATACATAATGGCAAAAGCCGTATCGAGGCAATCGACACGGCTTTTAATGAGCGTTAATTATTGGATATTAAATTCGCCTTACGCTGTCCATAAAGTCATCGGCGTGCAATACAAAGATAGATAGCGGCAGCAAGAATTCCACCAATGAAAAATGTAAAGTTCGCCCATCCCGTCCCATTATCCAAAAGCATGACCAAGATACTGGCCGCTCCGGCAGGAAGCAGTGCACCGACGGCCTGCCAATTGACGCCGTGTCGGTACCAATAAAGACTGGTGCTAGATGTGCTGTAAAGATCCGCAACACTTATCTTGCCTCGTTTAACAAGGTAATAGTCAACGATCAAAATGCCGTACACCGGCCCAATCAGTGCAGCCAGAAGATCGACCGTGAGGTGAATAACCTCCGGAGAACTGAACAGATTCCAAGGCAGAATCAGTACGGAGACAATTGAGGCCAGCATGCCTCCTTTGCGCCAGGAGATGTATTTTGGAAAAATATTGGAGATATCAAAAGCTGCCGAAACAAAATTCGCCACGATATTGACGCCGACAGTTGCCACAAGCATCGTGAGTCCCAAAAGGAGAACGGCGGCTTTGTTGTCGAGTCTGCCCATGACAGCGATAGGATCGACAATCAACTCTCCGAAAACAGCACGTGTTCCTGAGATCGTCACAACGGAGATCAAAGAGAAAAAAAGAAAATTAACAGGCAGTCCCCAAAAATTGCCCTTCTTCATGTCCGATATAGTCTTCGCATACCGTGAAAAATCACCAAAATTGAGTGTCGGACCTGCAAAATAGGAAACAACAAGCGCTGCTCCAAGCAACATCGTCCAAGCCGTTTGTGAAACACTCATCTCGGTTTCTGACAGCGTAAAGCTGATGTTCTCCCAACCCGCTCGGCCGACAATGAGAACCATGAGACCAAGCATCGCCAAATATACGATCGGCCCAGCCCAATCCATGAAACGGCGAATGGCCTCCATACGACATAAAAAAAGCGCCGTTTGCAGAAGCCACATCACGAGAAAACACCCCCATCCTAGAGGTGACAACCCAAAATAACTGCTCTCATGGTATGAAATAAGACTGGGAAATTCATAAAGCACCACCACCATGAGAGCGGCGCTCGCAAGATAGGTTTGAATACCGTACCAAACAATGGCAATGATGCCGCGAATGAGGGCCGGAATATTGGAGCCGAAAACGCCGTAGGTCATTCTGGAGATGACTGGAAACGGAATGGCAAACTTCTGACTCGGCACACCGATGATGTTGGCGAGCACCAAAATAATCAAGATGCCGGCAATCAGCGAGATAAAAACCTGCCATCCGGCAAGGCCGAGCGAAAAGAGCGTGCCAGCGAAGATATACCCGCCCGCACTGTGCACATCTGACATCCAGAAAGCGAAGATGTTGTACCAACTCCAGGTTTGTTGGGAGGGAATGAGATCCTTATTGGCAAGGATGCTTTGAGGGATGTCTGCAGCCATATCAATTTTGTCTTTCATCTTATTTCTCGCCCTTCGAGACGCTTCTCCATTCCTCCTCTATTTTCAAAAGACAAGTCATTTAGGTCATTGGCTACCGACGTCAAAAAATAATCATTACGTGCCAATATTAGACTTTTTATGTAATATTTAAAAATTCATATATACCAATGCAATTTCTCATGTATTAGTTATACATAACAATCGATTCGGCAAACAAATGACATGTATTAACAAGAAAAAAGGACACCCAGAAACTTCTAGGCATCCTTTTTTTTGATAGAGATCCTCGCCACTTATCCGATCGGCATTCTTCTTCCGATCGGTCGGGCTGACGGTCCATTTTGGAGGGACCACACCTCTTCACCGCGCACTAAGGTACGCACAATGCGGCAATCGATTTTGCGCCCCTCATAGGCTGAGAATTTATTTTTGTAAAGCAGATGATCTGCTGTCAGCACGTAAGTCTGCGAGGGATCAATGAAGGTTAAGTCTGCATCCATTCCCAAGGCAATTTCTCCCTTGCCTTTCAAACGGAATCGCCTGGCTGCATTGGAAGCGAGCGCGCGGGCAAGCACCACAGGGCTGATGCCGCGCTTGAGCACTGCCTCATCAAACATCGCATCAACACAATTCTGACATCCGCTGATGCCGCCCCAGGCATCGAATGCATTAGGTGAAGCCTTCAGGTCAAAAGTACATGGAGAGTGATCGGAAACGAGCATCTCAATGCGCCCGTCGCCGAGCAGCTCCCACATGCGTCGCTGATGGGCGCGATCCCGAATGGGTGGAGAGCACTTTGCCTTCGGTCCGATGGCATCGAGGTCTTCAGTGGCCAACAAAAAGTAATGCGGACAAGACTCAAAACTCGCATCTACGCCGCGAGCCTTTGCCCGTTCAACCTCCTCAATGGCTTCCGGACAGGAGCAATGTGCAATATGTATGCGGCAGCCTGCAGCTTCAGCAATCATCAGTACGCGGTGCACAGCCTCCACTTCAGTAAAAATCGGGCGGGATGCCACATAAGCAGAAAGTGACGTTTCGCCCGCAGAGCGAGCTTCGGCGCCAAGTCCATCCGTGATGGTCGCATTCTCACAGTGCACGATCAGCAGACCATCCTTTTTCGCAATTTCACGGGCCCCACGGAAAAGCTCAAAGTCGGTGACATTTTTAAAGTCACCCGGCTTACCGGAGCCGCATGTCGCAACGAAGGCCTTGAACGCCGCAACCCCTGCATCCGCGAGCGGTGCCAAATCCTTGAGATTCCAAGGAACAAGCCCTCCCATCGGCGCATAATCGACCCAACATTGCCCTTCGGCCGCCTTGAGTTTGATCTCCAGACTTGGAACATCCGTCGTGCAAGGGATCTGATTCAGCGGCATTTCTGCAAATGAAGTAATTCCGCCGGCAGCCATTGCCTGTGTACCAGTACGATAGCCTTCCCATTCAGTGCGGCCGGGTTCTGAAAGATGCATGTGCACATCAACCATCCCCGGCAACACATACTGTCCGAGCGCGTTAATTTCACGTGCAGCCCGTTCGTCGATCGTTGGTGCCATGGCTGCGATGACACCGTTTTTCACGGCGATATCCACCATTTCTACCGCATCAGGAAGGACTGCCATTCCTTTTTTGATAATCAAATCAAACATGCTTGCGATCCTCTCTCAGATCAGAAATTGAGATTGAACTGCTGCTGCAGATAGAGCGCAGCACAACATACGGCACCGAGCACCAACATGAGCGGCGTATAGAACCGCAGCCACTTTGTATATTCGACTTTAGCGATCACAAGAGTCGCAACAAAAAAGCCCGAAGTGGGAAAGAAGATGTCTGTAAGCTGCCCGCCCCAGGCATTCGCCGAAACAATGGCTTGCTGAGAAACATCCAGCAGAGAGCCAAGCGGCGAAAGGATTGGCATCGTCAGAATCGTGAGTGCCGTGGCGCCTGGAATCAAGGCGTTGAAGATGGCCTGTTCCCAAAAAATAGCGATTGCAGAAAGCGCCGGCGGCGTTGTGGCCAAAAGCTGCTCGAGCCAATAAACAATCGTGTCGGTAATAACGCCCTTGTCCATAACCACAGCAATGGCAGAGGCTACGCCGCACAGAAGAGCACCGACCATCAAATCCCGCATGCCCGCATTTATGTCATCGCAAATCTCCTGAGCAGTCTTGCCGGCAATGATGGCTGCGATGATACCGATCGTGAGAAAAAGGCCGCCGATCGCCTCAAAGCCAAGATTCATTGACAAAATCAAATAGACTGCGAAGGGAAACATGACGAGGCAGGAGATGCCCGCCCACGTCTGTCTTGACGTGAAGACAAGCTCTCGATTCCCCGATTTTTCACCTTCTTCAGCTGCAAGCTTTTCTTTAACTTCGATATCCGTGTCGTAGGTAAGAGACTTCTGTGGATCCTTCTTGACACGTGCCGCATAAACCATCACATAGACGATGGAAATCAAAATCACTACAGCCAGTACAACAGCGCGCAGGCCGGAACCAGAAAACATCGTCACTTGAGCAATTTGCTGCCCCATGCCGACGGAGCCGGGAATCGTAATGCCGAAGGTAAAGCCCATACACGGAGAAAGCAAAGCAACGGCAGTTGCAGTCATTCCGTCGTAGCCGAGTCTATAAAAGAGCGGCAGAAAAACCGGCAGATATGCGAGCGAAAGTTCCGGCACACCAATAAAAGCAGCAAGGAGTGAAAGAACCAACATCAAAACCGGGGCAACGAGGAATTCAGATTGCCCGACAGCCCGTGAAAGGCGCTGCACGCCGAGGTCAATCAGCCCTGCACCCCAAACTCCCGGGGATGCACCTAGTCCCGGAACACCCGCGGGGGCAAGGGCAAACCTAACAGGGTAAAGAGATCTCGGATTTTTTTCGGGATCTCTTTTGTTTTCCAAGCGTTGCGATCAGTTGGTTTATTGGCCTTCAGATAACGCAGCTGCATAAAGGCCTTCGTCAAAGAATTGCTGGGCAAACGGTTCGTTGCCGTTTCGTTGCGCCGACATGCCATACGCATCATCAGGCGCAGTGACTGGGCCAATACCTGGACAAACAGCTTGCCCATGTAGGTGCTTGAGGTCGCGTAGAGACGATCTCCAGCAGTTTGATTCTTAAACTGCTGGAAGCTCTGTTCGACAATGTTGCGGGCCCGATAAATGCTCAGAGCGATAAAAGGATCCTGGACGACGTTCGTGCGGATCACAAAGTTGCCCATGTAGCGGCACGCATCTGCCACTGCCGCGGCATTGCGCATCCAGTGCTGAGGCTCCTTTTTGACCAGGTACCGATGCATTTCTCTGAGCTGCTCCGAATCCACTTTTTTCCCTTGGTTGAGACGGTCAATCGTTTCATCGAGATTCTTTAGAAAGACTCGTTTCTGCTCGGCCCGCAGACACCCATCCTGATACAAATGCAGTGTGTTGTGAATGTGCGGGCGTCCGGCTGCACCGTCTTCCTGCCACATTTCTGTCGTGGTGTACGCCGCCACTTCTAAGCGGCCATCGGTAAAAGCAGGATCGTCAAGGGAAACGCGGTGCTGATCAAAGAGCCGCCGAACAGAGTCTTCAGCTCGAGTTACGCCTTGGACGAATTTCAGTTCCAGGTTGATGAGTTTTTGCATGTTCATCAAGCTGTGATAACCGCGATCCGTCACCAGCACGGTGTTGGAGAGATCAAATTGATGGTCGATCATGCGCTGCACAATAGCCAGATAGAGCTGCTTATCGTTAGTCGAGCCTTCGCTTTCGTAGGCATAGCAGACATCTCCCGTCTCGTAATCCACCCCTAAAGACAGATTCACTTGCCGCAGATGAGGATCCTGTCGGGCATGGCCATAGGCAGCCGAGGCGATGGTCTCTGAGTAAGTGCTGATGCTGGTGGAATCCAAAGCCAAAAACTGCGGGATATCGGCAGCTGAGACCTTTTGTCGTGCTTTTAGCAGACGGTCGTGTCGACGTTTGAAGTACCGGTCCATCAGGCTCTGATCAACCACCGCGAGCTGCTCACTAATGCGCTGGCTCGATAAAGGCTGGGCTTGCGGCAGCCAGACCAAAGCCAGCCAATCCGCGTAATTCATCATGCCGCTGTCTTCCCCGCAGAGGCGATAGATGGCAAAGCGAAGCAGTTCCGTACCCGTATCTTCGCCAAAAGTCTCCTGTAAGTCCTCGAGCAAGCCATGGTCCACAGCGAATTGCCAGGCTGCCCAAGTCAACCCCAGTTCGACATCTTCCCCGCGCCAAGACGGCTGCGGTTCGTTGTCCGTATCCGGCTGCTCGAACGGCTCTTGTTCAATAAGCTGATTATTGTCGTAAAGCCAAAACTTGCCGGCGTATTCCGGGTTATTCGTGAGGAATTTGCGCCCGAGATGGACCTGCCCAGTTTGCGGATCCAAACGCCCGACATGGCATCGTTTCTCAATGCGTGACTGTTTCTTTTCCGGATCCCAGCGATTGCGATAGCCGTAGACATAGGTACGCCCATCGGCATCCGTGTACGTAGAGAAAGACCAAGGTTTTGGCGAAGATGGCATGATGTTGTCTATATTAAATAACTATAGACTATGATAAAGATAAAGCAAAGATTTGTCAAGTTTTTATTAAATAAAAACAAGGGATTAGGAAGAATAAATAGGCCGACTTTGCGTCAGATCAGGACCTCCCGGAGCTAGTCTCCGGGAGTTTGGGCTGACGGTTAAAATGACCAAAATAGATGGAATGCTTTTTCTTTGAGCGAATGCTGTATGTCAATACCCGAAAATACACCGCTCCTTACGGCTCTTCGCCGCCGGCAGCTCTTGAATACGCTTCGAAACTTGGCCGGGTTCGCGGTGGCTCGTATGCGAGAGGCGCAGCTTCAGGAAGTAGCTTCGTCAATGACATTGACGACGCTACTTTCGCTTGTTCCGCTCTTGGCTGTCTCGCTTGCCGCTTTTGCAGCGTTCCCGAGTTTTTCTGAGACGCGGGCAGCACTCGAGGAAGCGGTAATGTCAGTGCTGCCGCTCTCCTACAGCGAAGTGATCATGAAGTACTTGAAGGTCTTCAGTGACCATGCTTCCGGCCTTGGTGCTTTTGGTCTGGCTGGTTTGGCACTCACTGCGCTTCTGATGATTGACAAGTTCTTCGTGACAGTGAACCGCATCTTTCGCGTTCGCCGCATGCGTTCGTGGGCTCAGCGGGCGATGATTTACTGGGCACTTCTCACGCTTGGGCCCATTGCCATTGCGCTCTCAATCACGCTTTCAACGCAAGCCATCCGCATCGCCGCAGGGGCTGCAGGGACTGGGGGGCTGCCGGGCTGGCTTTTCGCACTTATTCAGATCATCCTGCAGACCATTGGCTATGCCATTCTCTTCAAACTGGTTCCCAACTGCCGTGTGCCGTTCACGCATGCGCTGACGGGCGGTGCTGCTGTCGCTTTGGCCGGGCAGGTATTCCGCGAGGCTTTCGAGTATTACATCACCGCAGGGACGCTCTCTTCTATCTACGGCGCCTTTGTGGCCTTTCCGGTATTTTTGCTCTGGTTTTATATTGCCTGGATGCTTGTTTTCGCCGGGCTGCGATTACCGCGACGCTTCCGCAGCTCACTTCCGGACGATTCGCTGATTCATATAAGCTCGGAAACGATTTCCTCACAGGGCTTGCGTTGCTTCGCAAACTCACGAGCGCTCGAGCGTCGGGATCTCCCTGTGTGTCTGAGCTGGCGCTTTCTCGTGCAGTGGACAGCTATCCTCAGGGGATCGAGCGCATCCTTGTGAAACTCTCTGAAAAAGGCTACTGCGCCCCGGTGGTGCTCGACGAAAAGCGGCGGGAAACCGGTTGGGCGCTTTTGTGCGATCCGGAGAAAAAAACGCTGGCCGATGCCTTTGCCGTGCTGCTGATTGATCCCTGCAATGGTCTGGTTCAGCCGGCCCAGCCGAATGTCAATAAACCGGAGGGCCCGCTTTTCGCATGGTACCGCGAGTTCCTGCGTGATCCGATGATTGATCAGCCTGTTGCTGAACTCATCGAGCGTTTGCCTGTGACAGATGAAAAGATGCCGACTGTACCCCGCGGTCATGAGCCGGTGCTGCTTGCCGACGGAAGGTCTTCCGAGAGCAGATCCGCTTAAGGTTGACTTGCTAGATTGGCGTGCAGAAGAAAATGAGCGGCATATGGCCTGAATTGGCAAGCGTGCCGCCGATCGTATTAAGGAGCATCTTGATGACCCAGAATTTCGCCCGTGCTGCTTTGAGTGCCGCACTTTGTTCTTCGCTTTTAATGGTTTCTGCGCTGGTTGCTGCCGGCCCCATTGAAGACGGCGTCAAGCTTCTTGAAGCGCAGAGATACGCTGAGGCGACGAAGCTTTTCCAAAAGGAAGCAGCAAAGGACAACCCCAGGGCGATGTACTACTTGGGTGACATGCTCAATCAGGGACTTGGTACGCACCGTCAGCCGCTCAGCGCTACCGCCTGGTGGGAAAAAGGCGCCTATCTCGGTGATGTTGACTGCCAGCTTGCGCTTGCCTCGGCCTATCGTGCCGGTCTCGGCGTCAAACTCGATCCGCGTCAGGCGCTGATTTGGGACCGTGTGGCCGCCAAGCACGGCAGTTCGGAAGCCATGCGCAACATTGGAGATTATTTTGCTCAGGGCAACGGCCAGGAAGTTGACTTCAAGGAAGCGGCTAAATGGTACTGGCGCGGAGCCAACGGAGGCTTCCCCGGTGCTCAGCGTGCATTGGCTCAGCTTCTGATGACGGGGGACGGCGTGGATAAGGATCCGGCAGCGGCGTATGTACTGATGCGCGCTGCTTCACAGGCTCAAAAAAACTATGCTCCAGACCGCAATGCAGCGGCAGATGCCCGCGTGCTGCGCCACGAACTGTCCGCCGATCAGCTGGCCAAAGCGGAGAAGCTGACGAAGGAATCCGTGCTGGAGTCGCTTAAGGCTTTGGGGGCCGGTGACTAAAATCAGACGTTTCATTTCAGCATCCGCGAAACAAAGCTTTCGCGGACGCTGCTGAAAGGCCCTAGGACTGCTTTAAAGTGCGCCGGCGCGGCGCTGCAGACGGTCGAGCACGATAAAAATTAAAAGCGTGAAGGCTGAAAGCAGCAGGCAGAGCGTGGTCGCAACATCAAAGTCTGCCCGTGAAACCGCATTCCAAATCTCAAGCGAGAGTGTATTGGTGCGGTCGGAAATGTTCCCTCCCACCATCATCGTGATGCCCACTTCGCCGCTTGCGCGAGAAATGCCGAGCGGCAGCCCGGAGAGAATCTGGCCGCGTACAAGCGGCAGAGTAACTTTGCGGTAGACGGTGAGCGGCGGTGCGCCGTGCACGCGCGCAGCAAATTCAAGCGCTTTGAGCTGTTCGCTTGCAAGCGCTCCCTGAATCGGGCGAATGACGAGCGGCAGTCCCGCGATGAAGGCAGCCAGATAGACCGCCCAAGGCGTGAAGACGATTGAAATGCCGACCGCATCGAGCATGCCGCCCAACGGGCCGCTCCGTCCGATGAGTAGCAGCAGAAGGTAGCCTAATGCAACAGGCGGAAAGACAAGCGGCAAGGTAACGAAAAAGCTCAGTGCCCGCACGCCAACGCCTTCTCGCCGGGCGAAGAGCCAAGCGAGCGGGGGTGCAAGCACGAGAAATCCGGCTCCCGCCACCAGGCAGGTTTTTGCCGTGAGCATGACGGCAAAAATAAGTTCCGGCGACTTCAGTGCCGAGAGCCAGCTTTCTGTCACGATTTCGGTCTCCCTCTCAAGGAGGCATTAAGCCTAACGAAGGGATTAACGAGAAACACCAAACTTCTCGAGCACCGCGTCGGCTTTGGGGCTCCCCAGCCAGGTTAAAAACGCTTTGACGTCATCGGCTTCGCCCGCTGCGCCTTTTACTGGCTGAGCAGTCATGCGAATAGGTTCGTAACCTTCTTTCACAGCGACAAAGCCGCCGATCTTGTCTTTGCCTTGACGAGCTGCGAGGAGATTGACAAAGCCCGCATCCATCTCTGCGCGGGAGACATAGGACATCACCTGAGGCACCATTGAAACCACATTGAGCTTCCCAGCGATTTTTTCTGTAAGTCCGGAACCATCGAGGTATTCCTTGGCTGCGCGTCCGTAGACTGCGGCCTTCGGGTCGGGCATCGCCACGTGTTTGACGGCATCGCTGGTCAGATCTTCGGGCGATGCGAGCGTCAGGCCTTTGCGCCAAATGAGGATCAGCGGCGTATCGCCCAAACGGACCCCGGCATCAGCATTCAGTGCTTTTGTGAATTTTTTGAGACTCGTAGCATCCGAAATAACGACTGTAACCGGACTGCCGCTTTCAACCTGAGCGAGCATCTGACCGATGTTGCCGCCGAAAGCCTTTTCAACTTTTGCGCCGGTGTCTTTTTCATATTGGGCGGTCAGTGCCTCAACCATTTTGATATAGCCGCCGCCTGTCGTGACGGTGACCTGGGCTTGTGCTGCGCCGGCAAGGGTCAGAGCGGCAGTGATCAATGTAGATGTGAACAGCTTCATTGTCTGTGAACTCCTCTAATTATGGGAAGCGGCCGTGCGGAGATCCATTTCTCGCAAACGGCCAGATTGAAATAGAAATGCGCGTCGGGCGAGCCGCCGCATCTCCTCTTCAGAATGGGTGATATAAAGAATCGGAACATCGAGCGTTTGTGCGGCACGTTCGATGAAGCCCATCAGCAGACTGCGGCGCTCAGGATCAAGGCTCGAAAGCGGCTCATCGAGTATGAGAAGCGATTCAGTTCCCATCAGTGCGCGAGCCAGTGCAACGCGCTGTCCTTCACCGCCGGAAAGGCTGCCAGGATGACGATGGAGAAGCCGTTCAAGGCCAAGGATCTCCACCACTTCTGCGAAATCAACTCGCGGTCTGCGCCTGCCGGCCGTCTGAGGAAAACGAATATTTTCTTCGACAGAGAGGTGCGGCAGAAGGCGGGCCGTTTGAAAAACGAATCCGATGCCGCGGGCTTCCGGCGCAAGGTTGATGCTGCGCGCAGTGCTGAAGACTGAGCGCCCCTCTAATTCAATCTCTCCTTCGTCGGGTTTGAGCGCCCCGGAGAGCAGATTGGCAATAGTCGTTTTGCCCGAGCCGGATTCGCCGCGCAGCACTGTAATGCCTTTCGCAACAGAAAGGTCAATGGAAAGGCTGAGCTCTCCTAAACGCTTGCGAATTTGGGCCTTGAGCATGAAGCGTCTTTTCGCCTGAATCAGTGAAGGAAGTCGTTATTCCTAAAAAGGTTAACGCTCTGGTTCGCGTAATCTAGCGCAGACAGTTCCTTTGAACAAGACGGTCGAAAGAATAAGTTGCAGACCTATCGCTGCGGATTAAAGCTTAAAAGCAAGTCATGCCGGTGCATCAGGCATCGGCATGACTTGTCGCTGGCTGGCTTGGCCAAGGTGTTGGCGTATGCGGCTTTCTTATTTAAGAGCGTTTGGCTCGCAAGCCATCCTTTTTTGAAGATCCATCAGAATGTGACTTTGTCCGGATCTTGCCCGGAAAAGCCGAATTCCGGGAATGCCTGGATTTCGGCAATGACGTCCGCGGGCAGAGCAAAGCTGAAAACGTTGAGATTTGCGCGAATGCGTTCGGGAGTAACGGACTTGGGCAACGGTAAGGTACCGGTTTCAAGGCAGAAGCGAAGTGCAAGCTGCGCGGTGGTGATGCCGAGGCGTTCGGCCAAGGCAACCAGCCGAGGATCCGTAAGCACGCGTCCGCAGCCGAGCGGACTCCAGGCTTCGACCAGAATTTCGTGAGCACGGCAGTAATCGACGATTTCGCGCTGCAGGTAGCCCGGGTGATATTCAATTTGATTTACCATGGGCTGCACTTCAGTCTGCATCAGCGGCTCAAGGTGCGCCGGGCGGAAATTGGAGACGCCGATAGCACGGATGCGTCCAGCCTTATAGAGCTCAGTGAGAGCACGCCAGGTTTCAAGGTTGAGTTCCGTCCAGTTTGCAAAGCGCGAAGGCGAAGCCGGCCAATGGATGAGGTAGAGGTCAAGGTAGTCGAGCTGAAGATCAGAAAGCGTTTTTTCGAAAGCTTCGAGCGTTGTCTGGTAACCGCGGCAAGTATTCCAGACCTTGCTGGTCACGAAAATGTCTTCACGCTTGATGCCGGAATCCTTGATCCCGCGGCCGACGCTGCGCTCGTTGCGGTAGATCGCGGCGGTGTCAATATGACGGTAGCCGGCTTCAATGGCTTCACGCACGGCATTTTCTGCAGTGGGACCGTCGGCAGACTGCCAGGTGCCAAAGCCGATGCATGGAATTTTGACGCCGTTTTTCAGAGTGAAGGCGTCGGTCGCATGTTGAAAGTGCATTTCTATGATCCTTGAAAAAGGAATGCATCCGTTCAAGATGAAAGAAGCGGATAGATGTTTGCCATTGTGCACGTCTCGCAGGCTGTGCGCTAATGAAAACGCCTGTCGACGAAAGAATATCGACAGGCGTTTTGTGAGACGGCTGAAGTCCTTTAAGTGTGGAACTTCACGGGCCGAACGGCTTACTTGACGACAGCGCGCTTAATCAGTTCCTGAAAGTGCTGCTGAACCTTCTGGTTGGCAAGTGCGTTGTGAATCACGGCCTTCTGGCTGTCAAAGGACGGATAAAGTTCAGCCTTGCGCTTGGCTTCAAGCTTGACGACATGGAAGCCGAACTGGGTGCGAACCGGAGCCTGTGCGACTTCGCCCGGCTTCAGTGCAGAGAACGCAGCGCCGAAGGCCGGCACAAAGGAACGCGGAACAACCCAGCCCAGGAGGCCGCCCTGAGCCTTGTTGGCTGTATCCTCGGAGAATTCCTGAGCGAGTTTGCCAAAATCAGCGCCCTTGGCGAGACGGGAAATCAGGTTCTTGGCCTGATCTTCGGTCTTCACGAGAATATGGCGGACCTGATATTCCGTGTCGCCATAGGAGGCCTTATCGGCTTCGTAAGCTTTCTGAAGATCAGCATCGCTTACCGGGTTCTTCTTGGCCCAATCCTGAGCAAGGCCCTGAATGAGGATCTGATTGCGGGCGTTGTCGATCGCGCGCTGCACGTCGGCATTCTGCTGAATCTTGGCCTTCTTGGCTTCCTGCAGCAGTGCAGTCTGCTGAATCAGCAGGTTTTTCACCTGGCTTTCAAGCTCCGGGCCAGCAGGCTGACCCTGTGCGACAGCGCGGTCGTAGACCGCCTTTTGTTCAGCGACGGACACCGTTTCCCCGTTGACCTTAAAGGCCTTCAGTTCTGCGTTGGCGGCGCCGGCCGCAATCAAAAGGGCTGCGCCGAGCGCAATAGCTTTTTTATCCATGATTTTTGTGTCTCTTTAAGAGTGCACGGCCGCAAGAGCGCGAAGCCCTTCCAACCGTGTACATGCCGCGGTATACGCGCGATTGTGCGAAATGGAATTGCGATTAATTCTGCCGACCGGGTGCTTGTTTTGTCATCCACACGGCAGCGGCAATTGTAAATATCAATGTCAAGCTGATCAGGCCGAAAAGCTTAAAGTTTACCCATACATCGGTCGAGCAGAGGTACGCCACCACGAGGTTCAGGATACCCACGACGATGAAGAAGACAATCCACATCCACTGAAGCTTCATCCAGGCGGCATCGGGCATTTCGACGGCGTCTTTCATCAGCATGCGGATAAAGCTGCGTCCGGAGTAGGTCCCGTATCCGAGCACCGCAGCGAAGATCCAGTAGAGGATCGTCGGTTTCCATTTGATGAACATTTCATTTTTAAGCCACAGCGTAAGGCCGCCGAAAACCATGATGACAGCGAGGCTGATCCAGAGCATAGGCTCGACTTTGGCGCCTTTGAGCTTGAGCCAGCCCACCTGCAGAATC
>OJSE01002857.1_pt1 | contig 17153 bp, 17 predicted proteins | sample 1599351 | NCBI WGS metagenome assembly OJSE01 (sample SAMN04168656, study PRJEB22393) | human gut metagenome | biome: human gut microbiome; feature: stool | host: Homo sapiens | collected 2014-03-17 | reverse complement strand
GGCGCAGGACACCCTTCTTGGGTTTCCCGCGCACACCCTTCCTTACCGCTGCGGAGGATTTACCACTTTATCGACAGTCTCCTGTTCTTTATCAGGACAGCAGCAGCTTGTCATCGGCTTCCTCGGAGCCGCTGGCCCGGCTGAACAGCGCCAGCAGGTCCGGCACCGTCAGCTTTTTCTTCTCCTCGCCGGAGATGTCCACCACCACCCGGCCTGCGTCCATCATAATGAGCCGGTTGCCGTGCTGGATGGCGTCCTTCATATTGTGGGTAATCATCAGTGTCGTCAGGCCGTTCTCCTCTACGATCTGGTCGGAGAGCGTCAGCACCTTGGCGGCGGTCTTGGGGTCCAGAGCGGCGGTGTGCTCGTCCAGAAGCAGCAGCTTCGGCCGCTTCAGCGCCGCCATCAGCAGCGTTAGCGCCTGCCGCTGGCCGCCGGAGAGCAGGCCCACCTTGGCGGTCATGCGGTCCTCCAGCCCCAAATCCAGACTGCGGAGCAGCTCTTTATAATCCGCCCGTTCCACGGCGGTAATGCCCCATTTCAGCCCCCGGCGCTGGCCCCGGCGGGCCGCCAGCGCCAGATTTTCCTCGATCTGCATAGTAGGGGCCGTTCCCATCATGGGGTCCTGAAATACGCGGCCCAGCAGGGACGCCCGCTTATGCTCCGGCAGGCGGGTCACATCCTGCCCGTCAATGACAATGGAGCCGCTGTCAACGGTGAAGACGCCCGCCACCGCATTGAGCATGGTGGACTTGCCCGCGCCGTTGCCGCCGATGACCGTGCAGAAATCCCCATCCTTCAGCGTCAGGTTCAGGTGGTTCAGGGCCACCTTGGCATTGATGGTGCCGGGATTGAACGTCTTGCAGATATTCTTCAGCTCAAGCATTGCGGTCACCTCCGATCGATGCCTCCGCCTCGGCGGAGACATCTGCCCCGCCGGCCTTTACAGAAGCATGGAAATATTTGCCCTTCCAGTAGGGAATGGACAGGAACACCGCCACCACCAGCGCGGAGAGCGCCTTGAGGTAATTGGGGTTCAGGCCCATGGCCAGCACCGCCTGCATGACGATGTAGTAAATAATAGCGCCAATGGACACGCTGACCAGCTTCAGCGCGAAATTGCGGAACACCTTCCCCAGCAGCACATCGCCGATGATGACCGCGGCAAGGCCGATAACGATGGCCCCCCGGCCCACATTGATCTCGTTGGCGCCGTTGTACTGCGCCAGCAGCGCGCCGGACAGGGCCACCATGCCGTTGGAGACCATCAGGCCCAGCACCTTATTGAAATCGGTGTTGATGCCCTGCGCCCGGGACATCCGCTCATTGGAGCCGGTGGCCCGCAGGGAGCAGCCCAGCTCCGTGCCGAAGAACCAGTACAGCAGCGCGATGAGCACCACCGTAAAAAGGCCTACTACGAAGATGGGATGGCGGTAAAACGGCCGCGTCCCCTTGGCAACGTCCTGCACGAACCGCAGAGAAACCAGCAGCTTTTCCAGCACCTCCGGGTTTGTAATGCTGATGGCCACGCTGGCTTTCATGCTCATGATGGCCATGTTGATAGACCACAGGCTCAGTTGGGTCAAAATGCCCGCTAAAATGGCCGGGATGCCGCACAGCGTATGGAGCAGCCCCGTGACAAGGCCCGCCGCCATGCCTGCCAGCACCGCCGCCAGCAGTGCCGCCGGCAGGCTCACGCCGCCGCTGAACAGCACGGCGAACACCGCGCCGCCGGTGCAGAATGAGCCGTCCACCGTCAGGTCGGCAATATCCAGAATTTTATAGGTAATGTACACGCCGATGGCCATGATGCCCCAAATCAGTCCCTGGGACACGGCGCCGGGCAGCGCATTGATGAAGCCGGTCATAAATCTGTTCCTCCGTGTGTTGGGCCGATGGCCCGAAATCGTGGGGAGAGCGGCGGAGCAGAGCGCTCCACCGCTGCGTGTGTGCCGCGTTTTAGGCGATGGCCTCATACCCCTCGGGTACGGTGATACCCAGTGCCTCACAGGCGGCGGGGTTGTACTTCTTGGTGAACTGAGGCGCGTACTCGATAGGCATTTCCGCCACATTGCTCTCGCCGGTGAGAATCTTCACCGCCATCTGGCCAGTGGTGACGCCCAGATCATAGTAGCTGATGGAGAGGGTGGCCACACCGCAGCCGGAGCAGACGCCCTCCTCGCCGGCGAACACGGGAATCTTGCCATGGCAGATGTTGTCCACAATGCCGGTGTTGTTGGCGATGGTGTTGTCCGTGGGGACATAGAGCACATCGCTGTTGTCAGCGGCAGTCTGGGTCACGGACGCCATATCATTCGTGTCGGAGAAGGGATACTGGGTGCAGGTGAGACCCAGCGCCTCCAGCGCGGCCTGCACCGTGTCCACCTGATACTGGCTGTTGGCCTCTGCGGAGCAGTACAGCAGGCCCACGGTCTTGGCATCGGGGCACCACTCGGGAATCATGGCAGCCTGCTGGTCCAGCGGGGCTAGGTCGGACGTACCGGAGACATTGGTACCCACGGTACCGTTGAAATCAGGGATATTCAGCGCCACGCCGTACTCCGTAACGGCAGTACCCAGCACCGGGATGTCGCCGGTAGCGGAGGCAGCGGCCTGCAGCGCGGAGGAGGCATTGGCCAAAATCAGGTCCACGTTCTCGGAGACAAAACCGTTGACAATGGTGGAGCAGGTGTTGGACTCACCGGCAGCGTTCTGCTCCTCAAACCGGACCCGCTCGCCCAGCGCTTCCGTCAGAGCATCCTTAAAGCCCTGCGTGGCGGCATCCAGTGCCGGGTGGGGCGCTAACTGGCAGATACCCACCAGATACGTCTTGGCGGCGTCATTCCCGTTGGCAGCGTCACCGTTATTTCCGGCAGGCGTCTCCGCCTTGGAGCCGCCGCAGGCGGCAAGGCCCAGCGCCATGGCGCAGGCCAGTACAAGCGCAAGCAGTTTCTTTTTCATGGTAATCTTCTCCTTACATTTTTTGTTTTCTGATGAAAGCTGTTTTTCCCCCGGTGCTGCCGGAACCGGCAGCACTGCGGTAAAACAAAGAGGGGGTTCTGTCCGCGGAACAGAACCCCCTCGCGTTTTTCACGAAAAGCCTATTTCTCACAGGACAACTTTAAATTTTCGGCGTCATAAAAGAAGCCCGCGTAAAAGCGTGCGTAAGTAAAGTAATAGGCATAGCTGTTCTGACGCATAGCGAACTCCCTTCTGCTCTTTAAAGCTGTTTGCTGTTATTACCATACAGCTTTAAACCGATAAAGTCAACTGTGAATTCTGACAAAAAGCGTCTTTTTCAGAACAGCGGAAATTTTTTTGACATCGCCTGCCGGTTCTGATAGACTTCTGTTGTATCAAAGCCGAGCGCCTCACCGGCGCCGGTGGGTTTTCCGAAAAGAGGAATCGAATATATGAATCACTTTGCCAAAATTACTGAGAGCTTGGAGACACAAGGGCTGGACGCCATGCTGCTCACCTGCGAGGCCAACCGCTTTTACGCCTCCGGCTTCCATTCTTCCGGGACGGATGGTATCGCCCTTGTGACCCGCCGCCATAACTACTACTTTACGGACAACCGCTATACGGAGGCCGCCGCCCGTTCTGTGCAAAACGCCGAGATTCGGGAGGCGAACCGCCAGCACCCCTATTCCGCCCTCATCAACGCGGTCATTGACGCGGAGGGGCTGAAGCGGATAGGCTACGAGGACGAGTACGTCACCGTGGCGGATTGGAGGCGCTACACGGAAAAGCTGCACGGTGAGCTTGTTCCCGCCTCGGCGCTTCTCTGGCAGCTCCGTGCCGTAAAGGATGCCGAGGAGCGGGACTGTCTCATTCAGGCCCAGCGCATTGCCGAGCGGGCACTGACGGAAACGCTGAACGATATCCGCCCCGGCGTGCCGGAGCGGGAGATTGCCGCGCTGCTGCTCTACCGGATGCTGCACTACGGCGCGGAGGACAAGTCCTTTGACCCCATTGTGGTCTCCGGCCCCAACGGCAGTCTCCCCCACGGCGTTCCCGGGGATAAGCCCATTCAGGCCGGGGAATTTGTCACCATGGACTTTGGCTGCAAGTACGGCGGCTACTGCTCCGACATGACCCGCACCGTGGCAGTGGGTCATGTGACGGAGGAAATGGATACCGTTTACCATACGGTCCTTCAGGCCCAACTGGCGGGCATCGCCGCGGCAAGGGCCGGCGTCAGCGGCGCGGCGGTGGACGGCGCCGCCCGGACGGTCATCGAAAACGCCGGCTACGGCGCATTTTTCGGCCACAGCTTCGGCCACGGCGTCGGCGTAGAGATTCACGAAAGCCCCAACGCCTCCCCCGCCAACGCGCAGCCCCTGCCCGCCGGGGCAGTCATCAGCGCGGAGCCGGGCATTTATCTGCCGGGGAAGCTGGGCGTCCGCATTGAGGACGTTGTGATTCTCTCGGAGACCGGCTGCGAGGACATTACGCTGGCTCCCAAGGAGCTGATGATTCTCTGAAACACCGTCTCCGGCCGCCTTTTTCGTCAAATGGGCTGTGGAAGCGCCTGCTTCCACAGCCCATTTTGTGAAAGGCAACGTTGACAAACCGGGCGCGCACATCGTATCATTCTAAGAGAAAATATAGCTAAAAAGGAGTTTCCGTATGGATACCGTATATATTACCGGCCACCGCAATCCCGACACGGATTCGATCGTGTCCGCCATGGCCTATGCCGCCCTGAAAAACGCGCTGGGCCAGCGGCAGTACCGCGCCGCCCGTCTGGGACAGATCAGCGACGAGACGAAGGCCGTGCTGCAGAAGTTTGACGCCCAGCCCCCGGAGCTCATTCACAACGTCCGCACACAGGTGCGGGACCTTGTGTACGATACGCCCCCTACCCTCTCCCCCGCCGCCACCATCAGCCGGGCATGGCAGATGATGCAGGCGGACCACATTTCCGTTATGCCCGTGTGCAATGAGGACGGAACGCTGTACGGTATGCTCTCCGCCGGCGATGTGGCCAACTACGATATGCTGGCTGTCCGCAATTCCGGTGTGAAGAATGTGCCGGTATTCAATCTGCTGTCCGTTTTGGAGGGCAAGATCATCAACGAGGGCGGCGAGCTGCGGGACGAAATTTCCGGCGAGGTAACGGTAGCTCTGCCCGCCGGCCGGGAGAATCTGCTGTTCTCCTCGGCGGACAGCATCGTGGTCTGCGGCGACCAGCCGGATATGATCAAGCGGGCGCTGGAGCTGCGGGTGAGCTGCGTCATCGTCTGTCAGGCGGAGGTCAGCAAGGAGCTTTTGGAGCTGGACACCGACACCTGCATCATCTCCACACCCTACGATGCCTACCGGGCTGTGCACCTTGTCTGCCACGCCCTGCCCATCGAGCGCATCTGCAAGAGCCATGACCTCGTGAGCTTCCATCTGGACGATTACATCGACGATGTGCGCGACACCGTTCTGGAAAGCCGCTTCCGCGCCTACCCCATTCTGGATGAGAACGAGCACGTTGTCGGCACGCTGTCCCGGTATCACCTGCTGCGTCCCCGGCGCAAGCAGGTCATCCTCATGGACCACAACGAAAAGGCTCAGTCTGTCCCCGGTCTGGAGCAGGCCAACATTCTGGAAATCGTTGACCATCACCGGCTGGCGGATATTGAGACCGGCAACCCCATCTACGTCCGCAACGAGCCTGTTGGCAGCACCGCTACCATCGTGGCGGATATGTATCAGGAAAAGGGACTGATGCCTACCGCGAAAATGGCCGGGCTCATCGCCGCCGCCATCGTGTCCGACACGGTCATGTTCAAGTCCCCCACCTGCACCCAGCGGGATATTGACATCGCCAACCGGATGTCCCGCATCGCCAACGTCCCGCTGGACGAGCTGGGCCGGACCGTCTTCTCCGCCGCCTGCGGCGAGGACAAGAGTGCCGAGTCCATCCTCACGGCTGACTATAAGGAGTTCCACATCGCAGGACACAATCTGGCGGTCAGTCAGGTCACGTGCATGGATTCCGACCTTTTGATGAACCGCAAGGACGAGTTTTTAGACGCCATGCTGCAAAAAAAGACAGCAGGCGAGCTGGACGCCGTTCTGCTAATGATCACGGATGTTCTGCGGGAGGGCTCCTATCTTCTCTACATCGGCGACGAGGAGAGCATCCGGCAGGCCTTCGGCATCACCGGCGAGGAAAAGCACGCCTTCTTCATTCCCAAGCTGATGAGCCGGAAAAAGCAGATCATCCCCGCGCTGTCCGCCCTGTGGGGCTAAGCGGCGGCTTACAATTTTTCGTATATACCAAGCACCCCCGGCTTCTTGGAAGCCGGGGGTGCTTTTATCATTTTATGAGTTGGTTTCTTAATAGCGGCCGATAGGCGGCGTGACGTAATCCGGCAGCGGGCAGTGATAGCTGCCGCCGTTTTTCCGTTTCAGCTCCTCCCGGGCCTTCTCGATCAGTTCCGGCTGCTCCATGGTGCGAATGGCCGCCAGCGTCATGGCCTCCGCCGCCCGCAGCATTCCCTTCATGCCGATGGGGGAGCAGGAAAAGGCGGTATTCTGCCAGGAGTGGCCTACATTGCCAAGGCAGGAGGCCGCCATGTGGAGCATGACCGTGGGCGTGGCATAGCCCACATCACCCACATCGGTAGAGCCGGAATGATAGCCGGTCTCCTTGGGGTCAAAAGGATGAATCACGCTGTCCAGCGGCCGTTCCAACGCAGCGTCCAGCTCCTCCGGCTCGAAATACGCCCCCAGCTTTTCCCGGATACCCACCATGGTTGTCCGGGGATAGGTGTGGAGAAATTCGGAGGCCAGACGGTAATCATCCTCCGTCCACTCCGGCGCGCCCAGCTCCCGCATACACGCGTCCGCCACGGCGCCCAGCGTGCGGTTTGCCATGTAGTCGGAAAAGGCCATGGTGATCTCATACTGCATCTTCGTGCCGGTCATCAGCGCCGCGCCCCGGGCCACGTCCACCACCCGGGTGAACAGCTCCTGCACCTGAGAGACCTTGGGGGCCCGGACCTCGTACTTGATGACCGCGTGGCTCTGGACCACGTTGGGGGCCGTGCCGCCGGGGTCTGAATAGGCATAGTGGATGCGGGCCGCGTCGATCATGTGCTCCCGGAGGTAATTGCAGCCCACGTTCATCAGCTCCACGGCGTCCAGTGCGCTGCGGCCCAGATGCGGCTCCGCGCCGGCGTGGGCAGCCACACCGTCAAAGGTGAAGTTCGCACCCATAATGGCCACGCTGCCCTTGGAGCCCACCTCGTTCACGCTTTCCGGGTGCCACGTATAGGCAAAATCCACCCCATCGAAATACCCGGCCCGGGCAATGAACTGCTTGGCACCGGCGCCCTCCTCGGCAGGACAGCCAAAGAGAATCACCGTCCCGTCCTTATGCTCCCTGACGAGATAATCCTTCAGCGCCGCAGCGGCGGCAAAGCACCCGGACCCCAGCAGATTGTGGCCGCAGCCATGACCGGCTCCGCCGGGCTCCACCGCCTCCTGCACCGGGCAGGCGGCCTTCTGGCTCAGGCCCGCCAGCGCGTCATACTCCGCTAAAAAGCCCACCACCGGCTTGCCGCTGCCGCACTTGTATGCAGCGGTAAAGGCCGTTGGGATTCCGGCAATACCCTCCTCAATGGTAAAGCCCTCCGCTTTCAGCGCGGCGATCAGGGCGGCGGCGGACTTCGTTTCCTCATAGGAAAGCTCCGCATAGCCCCAAATCTCCTTTGCCAAGGCAACGGCGGTGTCCGCCTTGGCGGCTACCAGCTCCTTTACGGTTTCAATCATGCCCTCAACTCCTTTCATCCCTTAGAGCACCATACTCAAAAATTTGATGGTGCTCGGCTCGTGGGGACAGGTGAATATCTGCTCCGGTGTCCCCTCCTCCTTGATCACGCCATCGCATATAAACAGCACCCGGTCGGAGATTTCCCGGGCAAAGCTCATCTCATGGGTGACGATGAGAATGGTCATGCCGCTGCGGGTCAGCTCCCGGATGACGTTCAGGACCTCCTTCACCATCTCCGGGTCCAGCGCGGAGGTGGGCTCGTCAAACAGCATGACCTCCGGCTTCATAGCCATGGCCCGGACAATGGCAAGACGCTGCTTCTGGCCGCCGGAGAGCTTCCGAGGATATTCGTCCGCCTTATCTCCCAGCCCCACCCGGCGCAGCAGGGCCATGGCCTCCTCCCTGGCCTGCTCCTTGGGAACCTTCTTCTCCAGCACCGGCGCCAGCGTCACGTTTTCCAGCACCGTCATGTTGGGAAACACGTTGAAATGCTGGAATACCATACCGATGCTCTGACGGTATTTGGCGATGTTCAGCTTTTTGTCCGTCACATCCTGTCCCTTGAACAGCACCTGCCCGGAATCCGGGGTCTCCAAAAGATTCAGGCACCGCAGGAAGGTGGACTTTCCACCGCCGGAGGGGCCGATGATGGACACCACTTCGCCCCGGCGAATTTCTGTGGTGATACCCTTGAGGACCTCTAATTTTCCGAAGCTCTTTTTCAGATTCTCCGTCCGTAAAATCGCGTCAGTCACTGACGGTCAGCCTCCTTTCCAGAACACCCAGCAGCCGGGACAGCACAAAAGTCAGCGCGAAGTAAATCACGCCCACAATGGTCAGGGATTGCAGGGCAAGGAACGTGGCGGACTGGACCGTTTTGAAGCTGGTCATCAGCTCGCCCACAAAGAAAACGGAGGCCAGCGATGTTCCCTTCACCGTGGAAATAAATTCGTTGCACAGGGCGGGCAGAATGTTCTTCACCGCCTGCGGGAAAATCACATGGGTCATAACATGGGACTCGGAGAGGCCGATGCTGCGGGCGGCCTCCCACTGGCCCTTGTCCACAGCGCCGATGCCTGCCCGGATGATCTCGGAAATGAAAGCGGAGGCGTTCACCGCCAGTGCCGCCACGATGCACTGGGTATCGCTGAGCTCAAAGGGGACCAGCTTGGGAAGGCCGATCCAGAAAAAGTAGAGCTGGAGCAAAATGGGCGTGCCCCGCAGGACCTCGATATACGCCTTGGAAATGCCCCGCAGGAGCTTGAATCGGCTCATCCGCATCAGGGCTACCAGCACGCCCAGCAGTGCGCCGAACAGCACCGTTACGGCGGAGATCCACAGCGTCCCCCAAAGTCCCGAGAGATACACCGGATAATATTTTACCAGCAGCTTTCCTACCTTTTCCATGGTTCCCCCTCCTTGCTCCGGCAGTTATTCGATGCCCAGCTCCGCGGCTGCGGTCTGGTACTCACCGTACCATGTCTCAATGCTCCCGGCGTCCTTCAGCTCGGCGATGCACTCATTGACCACCTCGGCCAGAGACTCCGTTCCCTCCTGCGGCATAGCCACGCAGGTGCCGTTCATGTTGGGGTCCACATCAAAGCGGTAATCCGGGATGGACAATCCGCCGTTGGCGTCGGCATACAGTTGTGCGGAAGCCGTGGAGCAGATGCACACATCCGCCTTGCCCTCAGCCACTGCCAGATAACCGTCCGTCATATTGGCCACCAGCTTGAACTCCTTGCAGTCGCCGTTTACATATTCATTATACAGCGCCTCCTGTACGGAGCCGCTCTGGGTGATGACCACGGCGTCCTTCAGCGAATCCAAATCGGTGTATTTCCCGACATCCTCTGTGCGGACAATGAATCCGTAGCCCGTATTGGTGGAGTAATACACATCACTCAGCCGCAGGCTCTCCGCGCGGGAGGGGGAATAGGCGATAGCGGAGATGGCAAAATCATATTTGCCGTCCGCAATGCCGGAGAGTACAGCGGTGAAATCCAGCGCTGTGATCTTCAGCTCCACACCGAGCTTATCCGCGATGTACTTGGCCACCTCAATGTCCATGCCCTGATACTGCTCGTCCCCGCTCTTAGTGGGATCCACATATTCATAAGGCGCGAAATACGGCTCCGTGCAAAGCTCGATACAGCCCTTTTCCTTGATCTGCGCCAAGCGGTCCTTGCCCGCATCGCTCTTGCTGCCGCCGCAGGCCGTGCAGACCAGCGCCAGAGCCGCCGCCAAAATAACTGTAAAAACCTTTTTCATATCCGTGCCCTCTTTTCAGTGGATTTCGGGGTGTTTCTTCCCTCATCTGTTGCTCCTTATTTTAGCAGGCCGTTTTCTTTACGTCAATACTTTAGCGTGGTAATTCACTACCAAATTACCATAAAAAATTTTGTGGACCCTTGTGCTTTTTTGACATACACCGCTGCACGCGGACATTCTGTGCAAAAAAGTACCGCCCAGAGCATACGCTCCGGGCGGTACTTATCTTGAAACCGCTTAATCCTCACAGGGATAGCCGTTTTTCAGCTCCTCATCGTAAACGGCGCGATCGCCGCCGATGAACTTGGGCCGGGTCCGGGCCGCAAGGACCATGGCCTGCCCGATGTGGTTCTGGGCCAGCCGCACCGGCACCGCCACTTTTTTCAGGTGCATTCCGATGAGCGTACCGCCGATGTCCAGTCCGGCATCCGCACGAATTTCCTCCAGTGCCGCCGGATGCCGGAACGCCTGATAGGCTGCGGTCGCAAAGGAGCTGCCCGCCTTGGGTTGTGGCACCACATTGACGATCTCCGCGCCGGGAACGGCCTCCCGCTCCACGATCAGCGCACGGTTCAGGTGCTCGCAGCACTGGGCGGCCATGTAAACGCCCATGGGGGTGAATACGCTGTCAAGCCCCCGGAAAATGGCGTTGGCAGCCTCCGGTGTGGACCAGCTTCCCACCTGATGCCCCACCACCTCGCTGGTGCTGCATCCGATCACCACGATCTGTCCCTTATGCAGTCGGGCCGCCTCCGCCAACTGCCGGGCCGCAGTGGCCGCCTCCTGCCGAATTTGCTCCAAAAGCCCGGAATCCTGCAATTCATGTACAATCCCTGCCATCGTTGACCATCCTTTCACACGCCGAAGCTCGTTTTCCAAAAAGCGGTACAAGCCGTGAGAGGCAAAAGCCTCTCACGGCGTTCCGTTGATTTCTGTCAATCAGAGACCCAGACCGGCCTTCTTCGTGACCTTTGTGCTCTCCAGCACCACAGCCAGCACCATGCCGATGGCAATACCGGCCACGCCCTGCACAATGTTGCCGGGAATGCTGGCCGCTGCGGCCAGACCCTTGCCCAAAATCGTGGAGGCGTAGGCGAAATAGCCCAGCACCATAATGACCTCGCCCACAATGCCGCTGACCAGCATGGCGTTCTTGCCGCGGCCCAACGCTCTGAAAATCAGCGCGGCGGCAATGGCGTCCACCGCCTTAATGACCAGCGTGCCGGGGGCATAATGAGCATAGCCGCCCAGCAGGTCCACCAGCATGGAACCGATACCGGCAGCGGCGCCGCCGTACCACGGGCCCAACAGCCAGCCGGAGAGCAGCACGAAGCAGTCGCCCAGATTGACATACCCGCTCATGGGAGAGGGAATCTGAATGATGCTGGTGGCCACATACACCAATGCTGCCATCAGGGCGCTGAGAACTAACTTCTTAACTTTCTGATCCTTCATCACAATCACCTGTTCCGGCGCGTTGCGCCTGTTATTATTGGCAGTATACCGCATATTGATATTATCTCAATATCCAGAATTTACAAAAATAATAAGGTCAGATAAAAATACAACCTATCGCTCGTTCCTTTTGGTAACGTTGGGGGAGAAAAATCACCCAAGAAAATGTAAAATAATATAAAAAAAGGAACGTCCAGCGGACGTTCCTCTCATTGGCTTATTAACCGATCTTGTTGAGCTTCAGGGTCATAGCGCTCTTGCGGTGAGCAGCCGTGTTCTTGTGCAGAACACCCTTGGCGACAGCCTGATCGACCTTCTTGACCGCAACCTTGTACGCGCCATCGGCCTCGGTGCGATTGCCTTCAGCGGCAGCCACCTCGAACTTCTTGATGGCGGTCTTCAGCTCGGACTTCGTAGCCTTGTTGCGCGCGTTGCGGACCTCACCGATGAGAACACGCTTCTTGGCAGACTTAATATTCGGCAAACCAAACACCTCCTCCTGATATTTCTTGGCGCGGCTTCAGCTTTTTCCACCGTGCAGAATGATATTTTAGCAGAGAACTTTTTAAAAAGCAAGTCTTTTTTTGAGATTTCTTTATTTTTTTGCATAATGCGGATATCTCCGCAGATGATAGGAACAGAAGCACAAGATTTTGTATGCGGGAGGTGTCATTTTTGTTTGAAAAGCGCACAGACCTTGCCTTGGAGGCCCGGGAGCTGTGGCAGGAATCCGCCGGAAAGACTACCCGCCTGCCGGGAGTCAAGGCCCGGGAAACAAAACTGCAGGGCTACCCCCTGACCCGGGTGGACATTCTGGATGAGGCAGGCGAACAAGCGCTGGGAAAGCCCGTCGGCAGCTACCGCACGCTGGACCTCACCGCCTTCTGGCAGCGGGGTGACGGATTTTTCGACCGGGCCGTGCAGGCGGCGGGGCAGCAGCTCCGGGAGCTGCTGCCGGAGCAGGGGACCGTTCTGGTAGCTGGATTGGGAAATCGGGCCATGACGCCGGATGCCGTAGGTCCGCTGGCAGCGGATAGCGTTCTTGTCACCCGGCACCTGCTCTCCGCACAGCCCAAGCAGTTTTCCGGCTTCCGCGCCGTGGCCGCGCTGCGTCCCGGCGTTCTGGGGACCACCGGCATTGAGGCCGCCGAGGCAGTCCGGAGCCTGACGGAACGCCTGCAGCCCGCCGCCGTCATCGCCGTGGACGCGCTGGCGTCCCGCCGGACGGAGCGGGTCTGCGCCGCCCTTCAGCTCAGCGACAGCGGAATCGTACCCGGCAGCGGCGTCGGCAACCACCGCGCCGCGCTGAACCGGGACACGCTGGGCGTGCCGGTCATCGCCGTGGGCGTTCCCACCGTGGTAGACGCCGCCACGCTGGCGGCAGACCTGTTAGAAGCTGCCGGAATCGGGGACATCGACCCGGAGCGGCTGCGAAGCGGCCAACAGGGACTCATGGTCACACCCCGGGACATCGACCTTCAGGTGCGGGAGCTCGGCAAGGTCATCGGCTACGCCATCAACTGGGCCTTGCAGGACTTGGAAATTGAGGAAATCAACGCCCTTCTGAGCTGACGCGCCGCGAGCTGTACACCTGTCAAGACAGGTGTATGGTTTTAAATATCCAGCTCCAGCACCACCGGGCAGTGGTCGCTGCCCATGACCTCGCTCCAGATGTCGGCGCTTTTAATACGCTCACGCAGCCGGTCAGACACGATGAAGTAGTCGATGCGCCATCCGGCGTTGTTTTTCCGGGCGTTGAACCGATAGCTCCACCACGAATATGCCCCGGTCTTATCGGGATAGAGATAGCGGAACGTATCCGTAAAGCCGCTTTCCAAAAGCTGCGTCATTTTCGCCCGCTCCTCATCGGAAAAGCCTGGATTCATGCGGTTGCTCTTGGGATTTTTGATGTCGATCTCCTCGTGGGCCACATTGAGGTCTCCGCAGTAAACCACCGGCTTTTTGGCATCCAGCTCATGAAGATAGTCCCGCAGGTCATCCTCCCACTCCATGCGGTAGTCCAGCCGGGAAAGCTGGTCCTTGGAGTTGGGCGTATAGCAGCAGACAATGTAAAATTCCGGGTACTCCGCCGTAATGACCCGGCCCTCGTGGCGGTGGATGTCTGCGCCGAAATCGCAGGTGACGTTCAGCGGCGTCTGCCGGGTGAACACAGCCGTGCCAGAATAGCCCGCCTTATCGGCGCTGTTCCAGTAGCGCGTATAGCCCGGCAGCTCAAATTCCGCCTGCTCCGGGCGCATTTTCGTCTCCTGAAGGCAGATGACATCCGCGTCGGCAACCGCGCAGAAATCCAGAAAGCCCTTGCCAAGACAGGCCCGCAGACCGTTGACGTTCCAAGATACAAATTTCATAGCGTCTCCCCGCCGCCTTTTAGGCGGCATCTTTCAAGTATGCTGCTATTTTATCCGATACGCGCAGAAAATGCAATGTCCGGGCCGTAAATTGCCGGGACGCTCTTGCTCTTTTTGTAAAAGGGGTGTACCATATCATTAAAAAATATTCTGAGGTGAAACGTGAGCAAACGCGGCGGTGTACGGAATATGACCACAGGCAGTCCCCTGCGGCATATCCTTTTATTTTCCCTGCCCCTGCTGGCGGGCAACTTTTTGCAGCAGTTTTATAATATGGTGGATAGCTGGGTCGTCGGCAACTACGTCAGCGACGCGGCGCTGGCCGCCGTGGGCGTGGGCTTCCCGGTGCTGTTTTTGTTCTCCTCCCTGTTCTCCGGCATTGCCACCGGCGGCACGGTGGTCATCGCGCAGGCATTGGGCGCGCAGAAGCCGGAGCGGGTGCAGGCGGCCATCGGCACGCTGTATACCGCCTTTGTCCGGGGCATTCTCCCCATCACCGCCGCAGCCGTGCTGCTGGTGCGGCCGCTGATGGTGCTGCTGCGGGTGGACCCCGCCGCGTGGGCGGAGACCCGGACGTATCTGTTGGTGGTCTGCGCCGGAATTATCGGCAGCATCGGCTATAATCTCAACGCCGGCATTCTCAGCGGCGTAGGCAACAGCTCCGCAACGCTGCTGTTTTTGGCGGTGTCCACCATTTTGAACATTCTTCTGGACCTGACGCTGGTGCTGGCGGCGGGACTGGGCGTTTTGGGCGTGGCGCTGGGAACGGTCATCGCACAGGCGTGCAGTTGGCTTTTCGGCATCTGGTACATCAACCGCAATTACCCGGCGCTGGCCATTCATCCCTTCAGCGGCATTTTTGACAGGAAACTCTTTGCCGAGATTATCCGCATCGGCCTGCCCAGCGGACTCCAGATGTCCCTTGTGGCGCTGGGGGCCATGTTTGTGCTCTCCAAGGTCAACAGCTTCGGCAAGGCGTTTACCGCCGGGTTCAATGTCGGCAACAAGCTGGACACGCTGGCCTTCCTCCCCACCCAGAGCATGGCCGCCGCTGTGATCTCCTTCGTGGGGCAGAACATGGGCGCCGGGCAGGTGGACCGGGCCAAACGGGGCACACTGATCTCCGTGGGCCTTGCCATCGGCTGGACGGTGTTTTCCTCCGTCCTTGTGGTGCTGTTCTGTGACCCCCTCTCCCGTATTTTCTCCCCGAACAGTACCGTGATCGCGGTCAGCGCTGTTTATCTCAAGACCGTAATGCCGCCCTACTTCCTGTTCTCCACGCTGTTCGTGCTCAACTCCGCCATGCGGGGCGCCGGGGACAGCGTATACCCCATGGTCAACGTAGTGGCCTCCGTCATTTTGATTCGCGTTCCGGCACTGTATCTGCTGGCGGACCACCTCGGGCCGGAGTATATGTTCTGGAGCTACGGCATCGGCTGGGTCATCACCTGTGCCCTGTCCGTTTACCATTACGCCGCCGGGAAATGGCTGGGGAAATACCGGGCGGATTAGTTTGTATTCCCTTCGGACATCGATTCCCGAAATAGAAAGAAAAGAGTCAAATATCATGTGGCTCCTGTTAGCGTTAGCGTCCTCGGTCTTTGCGGCCCTGACCTCCATCCTGGCGAAAATCGGCATTGACGGTGTCAATTCCAATCTGGCCACCGCCCTGCGTACCGCCGTAGTACTGGTAATGGCATGGGGCATGGTGTTTCTCACCGGTGCCCAGAGCGGCATTGGGGAGATCAGCCGGAAAAGCTGGCTGTTCCTGATTCTCTCCGGTCTTGCCACCGGCGGCTCATGGCTGTGCTACTATAAGGCGCTGCAATTAGGCGAGGCGTCCAAGGTCATCCCTATCGACAAGCTGAGCATCGTCATCACCATGGTGCTGGCGGCGGTCATCCTAAAGGAGCAGTTCACGCCCAAGTCCATTGTCGGCTGCGCCCTTATTGCCGCCGGTACGCTGCTGATGGTGCTGTAAAAGCGGTTTTTCTTGACAAAAATGGGCGTCCGCTGTATACTTTCGGTATCTTGGAGCAAATTGCATAAAAGCAGGCAATGATGGGGAGAGTACGTCTCCCCCGCACGCAAAAGAGAGTCCCGGAAGCTGAAAAGGGACGCGGAGCGGGAGGCGGAACATGGCCCCGGAGCCGCGCGGAAAGCGCCCTTGGGCGTCCAAGCGCGCCGGGTACGCCCGTTACAGCGGCAGGATGCGGTCCGCCGCACCCGCAAAGGCCCAAGCCGCGAGGCTCGGACGAAGCAAGGTGGTAACACGGCCCTTTCGCCGTCCTTGAGTCACGCACTCAGGGACGGCGTATTTTTTTCAGCAACACGAAATTTAAGTAAGATAGAATCGAGGAATACAACTATGGGAAAAGATACGTTCTATATCACAACACCGATCTATTACCCCTCCGATAAGCTGCACATCGGCCACACCTACTGCACGGTGGCCACGGATACGATTGCCCGCTATCACCGCCTGAAGGGCGAGGACGTTATGTTTCTCACCGGCACGGATGAGCACGGCCAGAAGATCGAGCAGAAGGCCAACGAGGCCGGTGTAACGCCGCAGGAGTTTGTGGACCGCATTGTGGACGGTCCCCGTGGCGTCCGTGATCTGTGGAAGCTGATGAACATTTCCAATGACCGCTTCATCCGCACCACGGACGACTACCATGTCAAGGCCATCCAGCGCATTTTCAGACGGATGTATGACAACGGCGATATCTATAAGGGCACTTACAAGGGCAAGTACTGCACTCCCTGCGAGTCCTTCTGGACGGAGAGCCAGCTCAAGGACGGTTGCTGCCCCGACTGCGGCCGCCCGGTGGTGGACGCTGAGGAGGAGGCTTACTTCTTCCGCCTGAGCAAGTACGCTGACCGTATCCGGGACCTGCTGGAGAACACCGACTTCCTCCAGCCCCGCTCCCGCGTCAATGAGATGGTGAAAAACTTCATCGATCCCGGTCTCGAGGATCTGTGCGTTTCCCGCACCAGCTTCACCTGGGGCATCCCCGTGGACTTTGACCCCAAGCACGTTGTCTACGTGTGGGTGGACGCCCTGAGCAACTATATCACCGCGCTGGGCTATGAGAATGACCGCTATAATGACTACAAGAAATACTGGCCCGGCATCAACATCGTCGGCAAGGAAATTGTGCGGTTCCACTCTATTATCTGGCCCGCCATGCTCATGAGCCTCGGCGAGCCCGTTCCCAAGCACGTATTCGGCCACGGCTGGCTGCTGCTGGACGGCGGCAAGATGTCCAAGTCCAAGGGCA
>OJSE01002830.1_pt1 | contig 17276 bp, 15 predicted proteins | sample 1599351 | NCBI WGS metagenome assembly OJSE01 (sample SAMN04168656, study PRJEB22393) | human gut metagenome | biome: human gut microbiome; feature: stool | host: Homo sapiens | collected 2014-03-17 | reverse complement strand
TCCGATGTATATTTGTCATGGTTGATTCCCATGATAAATGTCGGTGTATCCCCATCTTTTGCCGGTGCTGAGATAATAACTTTCTTCGCACCGCCTTCTAAATGGGCTTTTGCCTTTTCCGTTGTACAGTATGCACCTGTTGCATCAATAATATACTCTGCACCACATGCTCCCCATGGAATCAATGCCGCATCTGATTCTGAAAATACAGGAATCTTCTGTCCTTCAATGATCAGTCCATTCTCATATGTATCCAGTTCTCCCTGAAAACGTCCAAATGTAGAATCATACCGGATCATATACTTCATATAACCCAGGTCTGCATTCCGTACATTGATTCCGCATACTTTAAAAGTGTCTGGTTGATTAATGGCGATACGGAGTGCTACGCGTCCAATACGTCCAAATCCGTTAATGCCGATTGAAATTGCCATGTTACAATTACCTCCTATAAGACATACTTGTCTGCCGGTTATCCTGTTCCGGTCTCTGTTGTTAGAGGGGCACTGTTTTTGGCTCTTTCTGATTCTTTTTGTACTCTGTTGTCAATGTAACATAGGACGCTATAAAATGCAACACATCCAAAAGTAATTAAAATATTAACGATTTTTACATCTGATCGGCTTTCTCGACGAATCCCCGGATGACGTTACATGAATTATGAAGCTGCTCTTTTTCTTTCTCTGTCAGGGAGATTTCCAGAATCTCTTCCACACCGTTTTTCCCGATTACACATGGTACTCCCGCCGGAATACCCTGTTCTCCATATTCTCCTTCAAGGAGAACGGATACCGGAAGGATCCTCTTTTCATCATGCATGACTGCTCTTGTAATATTGCTGAGTACGGCACCGATTCCAAATTCTGTACAGCCTTTTCCTTCTACGATGTGAAATCCACAGACCTTATCCTCCGCACTGATCTTATCAAAATCCATTTTATCCCGGTATTCCGGATGAATGCTCAGGTATTCTTTTACCGGTATTCCGCCAATCTGTATATGTGATACCGGAATGAACTGTGAATCCCCATGCTCACCCATACAATAAGCCTGAATGGAATGACGGCTTACGCCGGTGATCTCAGATAACATTCTGCGGAGTCTTGCTGAATCCAGAGATGTTCCGGTGCTGAATACCTGATTTCTTGGAAGTCCCAGTCTTTTTCTTAAAAAATCAGCAATGATGTCTGCCGGGTTGGAAATGCTGATCAGAATCCCATGGAATCCTGACTCTTTTAACGGTCCTACGATCGTATTCATCATCTTGATCGAATCATCGAACATATCCAGCCTTGTCTGTCCCGGAAGACGGCTCTTTCCGGCCGCCATCACAACAATATGAGCATCCGCACAGTCGGAATAATCTCCGGCTCTCACTGTAAAATCTCTGTCCAGATTAGAGGCCATATCATCAAGATCAAGTGCCTGCATTGCCGCTTTATTCTTATCTATATCAATATATACGATCTCATCTGCCAGTCCCTGCATCATAAGACTCAGTCCGCAATGAGATCCTACATGTCCTGCTCCGATAATTACAATTTTCCCATTTTTTATTGCTTTCATTTTTCATTCCTCCGTCTTTTCCTGGGTAGTATCAATATGTTATTCATTCTAGCACTATTGGTATTACCTGTAAATAGAGTGCACTCTGTTTTTTGCTTTTTGGAATTGCAAAAAGCTCCTCAACTTTCGTTGAAGAGCTTTCCGTCTTTTAAAAATCTAGAGAATGGATTTTTTAGAAGCACATTTTTCGGGGTTGAATATTCATTCTTTTGTACTTCTCATACAATATATCACACGAAATTCACTATGAATATAGTTTTAATCGACAGATTTTATTCCATAAATTGTGTGTCACACACAATTATTATAAAATATATCTATACTCTGATCAACATATATCAGGAGGACCACACTTATGGCAATTAAATTACAGTCCCTGTATGAAGCAATTAACAACCAATTTGATGTCATCCTTCATACCAATAGTTTTTATGATAAAGAAGTAACCTGGATCCATACCGTCGAACAGGGTGAATTCTCCCATCTGCTCCACGGTGATGAACTGATCTTTAACTCAGGTCTGAATTTTACCTCTCAGGACTGGCTGAAAGAGTTCTTAAAGTCATTGAAAGACGCACACGCCAGCGGACTGATCATCTCTGTAAAATCACGTCCTGCATTTTCCCAGGAGATTATCGACTATTGCAATGAAATACAGCTTCCGCTGTTCTCCACTTCCTGGGACACTCCGTTCATTGATATCATGCGGATCTTTTCTGAGATTCTGTTAAAAAACGAACACCGCGAGACCAGTCTTGCCGCTGCTTTGAAAAATGCGATCTATTACCCCGAGAATGAAGACTCCTATCTGAATCCTCTGGAAAGCAATGGATTCTTCCGCGACATGAACTATACTGTCCTCATAATCAGCTGCCACACTTATGACAGTGATTCCGGTAATTCTTACCTGGAACAGCTGGAAAAGAAGATCCGTTATTTCATGTCTAAAGGGATCGTATATGAAGAAGGGAAGCATCTGATCGTATTGTTTGCCGGTGAATCTGTAAACGATATATCTCAGAAGCTCTACGATGTCTGTCAGAATAACTCCGATGTCTATGTCGGGATTGGAACTACGGTCTCGCAGCTTACAGACATTCACCGCTCTTACGAGACCGCATTTACCGCCTATCAGCTCACCAAAACTGCTCTCCCGAAGAACTTCCTTGAGTACGATAAGCTTGGTGTATACAAACTTCTGGCCGATATCCACAATCAATCTCTGACAACGGATTTCCTGAACTCCACACTTGGCCCGATTCTTGACTATGACGCTGTGCATCATACCGATTATCTGCATATCCTGGAAGTCTACTTTGATCATGACTGTAGTATCATCCATACCGCAGATGCACTTTATTGTCATAAGAATACGCTGTCGTATAAACTGAATAAGATAAAAGAACTTCTGGATTATGATATCCTGACCAATGAGAACCGGACAAACATCATGCTTTCTTTTTATATTTTAAGGCTGGAAAAGCGCAGTATATAAATGATCATCCCCTCAACTTCTGCATGATTTCAAAGACTACGGACCTGAATCTGTGTTATAATTTCAAGTAGAAATATCTAAACAACATAAACGTGGGAGGGATTCATTATGGATCAGAATCGAATCAAACGAAACCAGATGTTAGGCGCAAAGATTGTAAAAGAACTTACAGCCCGCAACATGGAAGCTTATTATACAGACTCCAAAGAAGAGGCTCTGAAGAAAGCATTAGAATTAATCCCGGAAGGAAGCAGCATCTCCTGGGGCGGTTCCATGTCTGTCAATGAGATCGGCTTAAAAGAAGCTGTCTGTCAGGGAAATTATCAGGTATACAACCGCGATACCGCACCGACACCGGAAGATAAGCGCAAGATCGAGCTTGCGGCATATGATTGTGATTACTTCCTGACCAGTGCAAATGCGATCACGGAAGATGGAATTATGATCAACATTGACGGACATTCCAACCGTGTATCCTCTATCGCTGCCGGACCACGGAATGTGTTGATGATCATCGGAATGAATAAAGTTACACACGATGTAGATTCTGCCATGTCCCGTGCAAGAAATGAAGCCGCTCCGATCAACGCACAGCGTTTCAACCTGAGCACTCCTTGTTGCAAAACAGGTGCCTGTTTTGACTGCAAAACACCGGATACGATCTGCTGTCAGATCCTGATCACCAGATATTCCAAGACACCGCAGCGCATCAAAGTCATTCTGGTAAATGAAGATCTCGGATTTTAACATACAGATTTTCTTGACTTCATCTTACGTATTTGTTATACTTAACAGTACGTAAGGCATGGCGCCATAGCCAAGTGGTAAGGCAAAGGTCTGCAACACCACAAACTAGGGAGCCGAATAAGATAAATATTCCTCCTTAGCTCAGTCGGTAGAGCATGCGGCTGTTAACCGCAGTGTCGTTGGTTCGAGTCCAACAGGGGGAGCATGGTGCCATAGCCAAGTGGTAAGGCAAAGGTCTGCAACACCTCTATCCCCGGTTCAAATCCGGGTGGCACCTCTTAGAAAGCCCTGGAAAGATGAATTTCCAGGGCTTATTTTTACTATAAAAATGTACTTGCTGAAGACCGTGAAGCCAGACTTCTGAAAAATCGGACAGCATCCGGAAAGGATGCTGTCCGACAGATCAGGAATTTTTTTCTGTAAGCAGGATTCTTTTACGGTTATAAACCAGATGAAGGTACATGGCATCTTGGGCACGCAAAGCATCATGTTCTGCAATGGCATCTGCGATTTCACGATGTGTTTCAATTGTTTCTTCATGCAGAGCGCCACTGGTTGATTCGACAAATAATGGAATAGAACTGTTAATTACGGGAATCAGCCGCGGAACAACAACATTTTTGCTGCTCAGCGCGATCGCTGTATGAAATTCAATATCTTTCTGGGTATGGTCCGCATGTTTTTTTAATAATGCTTCAACATCATCACAAAGTGTGGTGATTTTTTTTATATCTTTTTTATTGGCGCGGGTGGCAGCCATTGCTGCAATAGAGGGTTCAAGCAGAAAACGGACTTCAAGAAGGTCATGGATCAGCTTCTGCTTGTTGCCGATAAAAGTTAATCCCAGCGGATCTTCCACCATTCCCGGAGATGATGCGATATAAGTTCCGGATCCCTGACGGATCGTCACGATATTTCTGGAAGCAAGAAGCTTCATTGCCTCGCGGACAGAGCTTCTTCCGGCATTCAGACGTTCGGACAGAACCGTTTCATTAGGCAGCTTGTCTCCAGGCTGCAGATTTTCCTTTAAAATAAATGCGATGATGTCTTCCGATAATTTTTGCGGAAGACTTTTTTCTTCTGATGACGAAATCATCATATGAGTTTCTCCATTTCTATTCGTTATTTCTTTTTATATTTTCCTTATATCTATAATAATTCCTTTAAACTATAATGTCAAAACGACAAAATACACAAAAAATAAGACGATAATTTAGATAAAATTACAGTATTGCGTTTTTGACAGAATGAATATATTATAAATACATCAGATGAATTGAAGCAAAAACAAAGAAAATCAGCACAATTCAAAAGAAAAACAGCAGAAAGGTCAGATGTATTTAACGAAAAGTAAAACATCGGATGAATTAAGGAGGCAAAAGCAGAAAAAATGGAAGAAACAACATTTACAGCAGATCCAATGAGATTGATGCTTGCTGCGGCAGTGGGAATTGTGATCCTGCTGGTGCTGATCATCAAATTTAAACTGCATCCGGTTCTGTCAATGATGATTTCAGCGATCATCATCGGTGCAGGTGCCGGAATGCCACTGGAAATGATCTCAGACACAGTAGAAAAAGGTGTTGGAAAGACATTACAGGGAATCGCACTTCTGGTAGGACTGGGTTCCATGTTCGGCGGAATACTGGAAGTGAGCGGAGGAGCCCAAAGAATAGCGGAAACACTGATCGACAAATTCGGTCAGAAAAAAGCCGGATGGGCATTGGGACTTACCGGACTGGTGATCGGTACAACCGTATTTTTTGAAGCAGGTGTTGTAGTACTGATCCCACTGGTATTCAGTGTTGCAAAGCAGACAAAAAAATCCACACTGTATTATGCGATTCCGCTTCTTTCAGGTCTTGCCAGCGGATATGCTTTTGTACCGCCTTCTGCGGGATCTGTACTGGTTGCCAATGCACTTGGCGTAAACCTGGGAACTATGATCATGGTTGGAGTTCCAACTGCACTGATCTGTATGCTGGTTTCAGGAATTATCTGGGGAAATCTGGTTGGAAACAAAATTTTCACTGAACTTCCGGCCAATGTGGAAGAGATCAAAGATGATGGAAAAGAGTTGCCGCCATTTGGTCTGGTGCTTGGCGTGATACTGATCCCGCTTGTTCTGATCCTTCTCAGTACTGTATCTAAATACATGCCAATTCCGGCAGGAATACAGAGTTTTCTCGGATTTATCGGAAAACCGTTTCTGGCACTGACTATCGCAACGCTTGCAGCAATGTATTTTCTTGGAATCCGTCGTGGCTTTACCGGTGCACAGTTAAAGAAAATACTGGATCATTCACTGAGACCGGTTGGAATGATCCTTCTGGTCATCGCCAGCGGCGGAGTGATCCGATGGATGCTTCAGGATTCCGGCCTTGGAAATATTATCGGACCGGCCCTGGAAAAAAGCGGTCTTCCGCTGATCCTGATCGCGTTTCTGATCGCAATCCTGGTAAGGGCATCTGTGGGAAGCTCCATTGTGGCAATGACCATGGCATCAGGAATCATGGCGACTATGCCGGCAGTAATGGATACAAGCATGCTTTACAGAGCTGCTATGTGCTGTGCGATCTGCGGTGGTGCAACTGCACTGAGTCATGTAAATGATGCCGGATTCTGGCTGGTAAGTACTTTCCTTGAGATTGACGAAAAAACGACATTAAAATCCTGGACGATCATGGAAACACTGATCGGTGTTACAGCACTTGTTGTAGGCTTTGTTATTTCAATTTTTGCATAGGAGGCAGAGCGTAATGATAAAGATACCGGTTTATTTAAGAGACATGTATGATGCAAAGCATCTTGTACAGGCTGCATCCGGCTGCCGGAAGGATGTGGAACTGATCTGCGGAAGATATATCGTAGATGCAAAGTCCATGCTGGGAGTATTCAGTCTTCCTACATTTGATAATGTGGAAATCGGAGCAGAAGAAGAGGATGTAAAGGAACTTAGAGAAAAGCTGGAAAATCTGAATCTGATCAGAGAATAGGAAATGGAGGAAAAAATCATGAAGTTAGTAAGTCAGGAAATGAGAAAGCTTGCACCGGAGCTTGATCCGCTGCGCCTTGGAACAGGATGGAAAAAAGAAGATCTGGGAAAGGTTCAGGTCATGGTGGAAAGCACTTATGGTGACAGCCATCCGGGAAGCGGACACCTGAACATCCTTGTGGAAGAAGTTCGTAAAGGAATCGCAGAAGAAGGTGGTTTTGGTGCACGTTATAACTGTACCGATATCTGCGATGGTGAAAGCCAGGGAACAGACGGAATCAACTACAGCCTGGCAAGCCGTGAAATGATCGCAAACATGATCGAGATCCATGCAAATGCAACACCATTTGATGCCGGTGTATATCTTTCAAGCTGTGACAAGGGTGTACCGGGAAATCTGATCGGACTTGCAAGAGTAAATATCCCTTCCGTATTTGTTACGGGCGGAACCATGAATGCGGGACCTGAGATGCTGACCCTTGAGCAGCTGGGAATGTACAGTGCAAAGTTTGAGCGTGGAGAGATCGACGAAGAGAAGCTTGACTGGGCAAAATGCAATGCCTGCCCAAGCTGTGGAGCCTGCTCCTTTATCGGAACAGCTTCAACAATGCAGATCATGGCAGAGGCACTTGGACTTACACTTCCTGGTACAGCTCTGATGCCGTCAACAAGCCCGGATCTTCTTGCTTTCGCAAGAGAGGCAGGAAGACAGGCAGTAAGGATCGCACAGATGGAAAATATGCGTCCTTCTGATATCGTAACTATGGACAGCTTTGAGAATGCGATCCTTGTACACGCTGCAATCTCCGGAAGTACAAACTGTCTGCTTCACATTCCGGCGATCGCACATGAGTTTGGCATTGAGATCACAGGTGATACCTTTGACAGACTGCACAGAAATGCAAGATACCTTCTGGATGTACGTCCTGCAGGACGCTGGCCCGCTGAGTGCTTCTATTATGCAGGTGGTGTACCGGCGATCATGGAGGAAATCAAGGAACATCTCCATCTGGATGTGATGACAGTTACAGGAAAGACTCTCGGAGAAAACCTTGAGGAGCTGAAGAACAACGGATTTTATGAGAAATGCGACAAATGGCTTCAGGAATTTAACAAACGTTACAATGTAAACCTTACAAAGGAAGATATCATCCGTCCATATGACAAGGCGATCGGAACCGACGGAAGCATCGCTGTTCTCCGTGGAAACCTTGCACCTGAGGGAGCTGTGATCAAACACACCGCATGCCCGAAGGAAATGTTCAGATCCGTTCTCCGCGCAAGACCGTTCGACAGTGAAGAGGAGTGTCTGGATGCAGTTCTGAAGCATAAGGTTCAGAAAGGTGATGCAGTATTCATCCGTTACGAGGGACCAAAGGGAAGTGGAATGCCGGAGATGTTCTACACATCTGAGGCGATCAGCAGTGACAAAGAGCTTGGAAAGAGTATCGCACTGATCACAGACGGACGTTTTTCCGGAGCATCTACAGGCCCTGTTATCGGACACTGCAGCCCTGAGGCTGTTGACGGTGGCCCAATCGCACTTGTTGAGGAAGGCGACCTTATTGAGATCGACGTTATGGAAAGAAAGCTGAACATCATCGGGATCGCAGGCGAAAGAAAGTCTATGGAAGAGATCGACCAGATCCTTGCCGAGAGACGTAAAAACTGGAAGCCAAGAGAACCAAAATACAAAAAAGGCGTGCTGAGACTTTTCAGTGAGCATGCTGCAAGCCCAATGAAGGGAGCCTATCTGGAGTATTGATCATGAAACATAAATTTATTACTCTCGGCGAGATCATGCTGCGTCTGACACCGCCGGATTATGAAAAAATCAGAACAGCAACAACCTTTGAGGCAAGATACGGGGGAAGCGAGGCGAATGTAGCCCTTTCCCTGGCAAATCTTGGAATAGATGCTTCGTTTTTTACGGTAGTTCCGGACAACAGTCTTGGAAAAAGTTCTGTACGTATGATGAGAAGCAATGATGTGAACTGTGACAGTGTGGTTTATTCCACAGCGGAAGAAACTCCGACACACCGTCTTGGAACCTATTATCTGGAGACCGGCTACGGAATCCGCCCCAGCAAGGTAGTTTACGACAGAAAACACAGCGCTTTTTCCGAGTATGATTTCAGCAAAACAGATGTGAAAAAAATGCTGGAAGGATATACATGGCTGCATCTGAGCGGAATCACACCTGCTCTTGGAACAAAATGCAGGGATCTGATCTTAAACTGCCTGAAGGCAGCAAAAGAAATGAACATGACCGTAAGCTTTGACGGAAATTTCAGAAGTACGCTGTGGACCTGGGAAGAGGCCAGAGATTTCTGTACACTTTGTCTTCCATATGTAAATGTCCTTTTCGGGATCGAGCCGTACCATATCTGGAAAAATGAAGAAGACCACAGTGCAGGGGATGTAAAGGATGGAATCCCGTTTCAGCCGGATTTTGAACAGCAGGAAAAAGTGTTCCGGGCATTTGCGGACAGATATCCGAATATAAAATGCATTGCAAGACATGTCCGTTTTGCACATAGCTGCAGTGAAAACAGTCTTATGGCATATCTCTGGTTAAACGGAAAGACTTACGAAAGCAAGCGCCTGACCTTCCACATTCTTGATCGTGTCGGTGGCGGAGATGCATTTGTAAGTGGGATCATCTATGGCCTTATGAATGAGTATACACCGGAAGATACCGTGAATTTCGGTGTTGCTGCCAGTGCTGTGAAGCATACGATCCATGGTGATGGAAACATTACCGATGATGTATCTATGATCAGACATGTGATGGAAATGAACTTTGATATAAAAAGATAAAAAGGAAGGGAAATTCAGATGAAAGAGATAGCAGAAAAATTTCAGAAATTTGGTGTGGTTCCGGTTGTAGTGCTGGAAGATACAAAAGATGCAGTACCGTTGGCGAAGGCTCTGGTTGAGGGCGGCCTTCCATGTGCAGAGGTGACATTCCGCACAGAAGCAGCAGAAGAGTCTATCCGTCTCATGGCAGAGCAGTTCCCGGAAATGCTTGTGGGAGCAGGTACCGTACTTACAACAGAACAGGTAGACGCGGCTGTTGGCGCCGGAGCAAAATTTATCGTAAGCCCGGGCTTTGATCCTAAGATCGTAGACTATTGTCTGGAAAAAGACATTCCTGTTTTTCCGGGATGTATCACACCATCTGAGGTTGCGCAGGCAGTGAAAAGAGGTCTTAAGGTAGTAAAATTCTTCCCGGCAGAACCGGCAGGCGGAATTTCAATGATCAAGGCTATGGCAGCTCCTTATACAGGAATCCGTTTTATGCCTACCGGCGGGATCAATGCGGAAAACCTTGAGGACTATCTTTCCTGTGACAAAATCCTCTGCTGCGGCGGAAGCTGGATGGTAAAAGGAGATCTTGTGAAGGCAGGAGAATTTGACAAAATAAGAGAACTGACAGCAGAAGCAAAAAAGCTTGCGGATTCCATAAGAAAGTAATCAAACTTAATACACATATTCAATAAAAAAAGCAGAACCCTGTACAACCAGGCAGAGTTCTGCTTTTTTGTCAATTATTGTGAAAATAGATCAATGAAGCAGGATCGGCAGAAGCTTTTTCCGCTTCAGCTGCCAGATCAGCTGCAGGACCCGCAGAAGGTTTCCGAAGATCCATTCGGTAAAGATAAAAGATCCCACCGAAGAAACCGGGAATCAGTCCGGCGTATCCACCGGCACATAAGATCACAGTCAGCTTCACCATCAGTTCTGTCTGAAGTTCCAGACAAACAAGTAATCCTGCAAGAATTCCGGCTACACTCCATCCAACTGTCAAAAGTGCAAGAAAAACAGCTGGCGCAGGGGCCTTTTTTAAATTTTGATCTAAGTGATTCCACAGTACTTTATACATAATCCATTCCTCCTGTTTTGCTGGAATTATACTTCTGCTGTTGTCAGCAACAGTCAGCCATAATATTGATTTCCTTTATCTGTCTGTATTATAGAAAAGAAATGTAAAATACAAATGCGCAGGAATGAAAAATCTTTGTAAAATATAAGTAGAAATTGCATTTTGAATTAAGAACCGATATACTTATAAATATAGTTATTGATAATATTCGATCACAGCCGAAAACGTTTTTCTACGGCTGTGATACGTGAGTGAGAGAATTAAAAGGGGGCAGATAAAAGCCCCCTGAAATCATATAGAGAGTAAAGAGGAGGGGTGGAAATGGAGCATACGGAAGACTATGTGAAGCTGGAGAATGTATCCAAAATCTATGGCTCAAAAGAAGTGAAGATCATAGCTGTGGATGAGATCAGCTTCCGGATAAAAAAAGGAGAATTTGTGGTTGTGGTAGGACCAAGCGGTGCCGGAAAGACAACGGTGCTGAATATCCTGGGCGGAATGGATAAGGCCACATCCGGCAATGTCTGGATCGATGGAAAAAATATTGCAAAATATACAGACCGGCAGCTGACCGGATACCGACGGGAGGATATTGGATTTGTATTCCAGTTTTATAATCTGGTGCCAAATCTGACTGCATTGGAGAATGTGGAGCTTGCTCTTCAGATCTGTAAGGATCCTCTGGATGCTAGGACAGTTCTGGAGGAAGTAGGGCTGAGGGAGAGACTGACCAATTTTCCGGCACAGTTATCCGGCGGTGAGCAGCAGAGAGTTTCCATAGCCAGAGCGCTGGCGAAGAATCCAAAGCTTCTGCTCTGTGATGAACCTACAGGAGCGTTGGATTATCAGACCGGCAAGGCAATCCTGAAGCTCCTTCAGGATACCTGCAGGGAACGGGGCATGACGGTTATTGTCATTACTCACAACTCTGCATTGACACCTATGGCCGACCGTGTGATCAAGATCAAAAACGGCAAGGTTTCCAGGATGACTGAAAATGCACATCCCACACCAGTGGAAGAGATTGAATGGTAGGTGACGGAATGAAAGCATTACACAAAGATTTCTGGATGGAGATCCGGAAAAGTAAAGCACGTTTTATCTCGATCTTTCTGATCGTGGCACTGGGTGTTGCATTTTTTTCCGGGATCCAGGCGTCTTCTCCGGATATGAGATATTCCGGAGATGCTTATTATGAAGCAGCAAAGCTGATGGATCTGAAGATCCAGGGAACGCTGGGACTGACGCAGCGTGATGTAAAAGCAATATCGGACATTGACGGTGTGGAACTGGCTGAGGGCGGTTACTCTACGGATGTTATGAGTGGAGAGGACGATGCCAGGAAGGTTCTTCATCTGGAAGCCATCAGCAGCAATTTTAATCTGCTCACAGCAGATGAAGGAAGGATACCGGAAAAAAGCGGCGAGATTTTTCTGGACAAGCCATTTGCAAAGAATCGGGGGTATAAAATCGGGGATACCATATCTGTCAGTGAGGATGGAGACAGTGAGCTTTTGAAAAAAACAACCTATACAGTTGTGGGAATCGGAAGCAGCCCTCTTTATATTTCATTTAACAGAGGAAATACGACTCTTGGATCGGGTGAGGTCAGCGGCTTCGGATACATTCTTCCAGAGGATTTTGAACAGGAAGCTTTTACCCAGATCTATATTATGGTTCATGAATCCGGGGATGTGATCAGCTATACCGATGCTTACGACAATCTTATCAGGAAAATACAGAAGCGTGTGGAAGGCATCGAAAAAGAACAGTGCAGCCTGCGCTACGATGAGATCGTCGCAGAAGCCAATGAAAAACTGGATGACGCCAGAAAAGAGCTTGAGGACGGAAAGAAGGAATCCGAGGAAAAGCTTGGCGACGCGAAGAAAAAGCTGGATGATGGACAGAAGAAGTATGAGGATGGAAAAAAAGAGTACGAAGATGGAAAACAGCAGCTCAGCGATGCAAAAAAAGAACTGACCGATGGAAAACAGCAGCTTGCTGACGGAAGAAAGCAGATTGAAGATGGATGGTCTCAGCTTAACAGCGCAAAACAGCAGGTGGAAGACGGTCTGTCCCAGTTAAATTCTGCCAGATCCCAGCTTGCTGACTCCGAAGCGCAGATAAATGAGAAGCAGGCAGAGCTGACTGCCGGATATGAACAGCTGACTGCCGCAAAACAGCAGGTAAGTGACGGCGAGGTCCAGCTCCGGGAAGCGGAAAAAACACTGGAAAGCAAACAGGCTGAGCTTGACAGTGGAAGAGAACAGTTGGAAACGGGAAAGAATACGATCAAAGAAACAAAGGCTGCTCTCACCAGTCAGAAAGAACAGTGTGAGGCAGGACTTGTACAGGTTTCCGAGGGCGAATCCCAGATCAGTTCCAGTGAAGAAGCCCTTTCCGGGCAGCAGGCACAGATGGATGAACTGACCAGCCAGAAAGAGGCATTAAGCAGTCAGGCGGCGGAGCTGCAGGCACAGTATGACGCCGGTGCGGAAGCAGGAAAAACCGAGGAAGAGCTGGCGGAGCTTTCCACGCAGATCCAGACTTTAAATGGTCAGATCAGTGCAATGGAAGAACAGATAAATGCCGGTCAGGCCCAGATCGACGGGGCGCAGGCAGAGCTTACTGCAAAAAAATCAGAGCTGGCCCAGACAAGAGCTGAACTGGAGAGCAGCCTAGGTCAGATCAATGAGGGCTTCAGCCAGATCAAAGAACAGGAAGAGACACTTTCCGGGACAGAGGCACAGCTGAACGAAGGCCAGGAAGAACTGGATAAAGGGAAAAAAGAACTGGAAACAAAGAAAGCAGAGCTTTCCGCGGCAAAAGAAGAAATTGCGACAAACCAGGCAACTCTGGATGATGGCCAGAGTCAGCTGGATTCGGCCAGAGCCCAGCTCAGCTCAGGGCGGCAGCAGCTGGAGGAAAAACAGGCCCAGTTAAATGCCGGTCAGGCAGAGATCCAGGCCAACACAGAAAAGCTTACCAGCAGTCAGGCAGAACTGGATGCAAATGAACAGAAGCTCCTGGATGGTGAAAAAGAGATCCGGGAAAATGAACAGAAATTAAAAGACGCCAAAAAAGACCTGGAAGACGCCAAAAAGAAGCTTTCCGATGGAAAGAAAGAATATCAGGACGGCAAAAAAGAAGCCGATGACAAAATTGCGGAAGCCCAGCAGAAGATCGAGGATGCCCAGAAAGAGGTGGATGATATTGAAACACCGGAATGGATCATCTCAGACCGCAATGACCTTCCGGAATATTCGGATTTTGGTGATAACGCAGAGCGACTGAAAAACATCGGAAAGGTTTTCCCGATGATATTCTTCCTTGTAGCGGCTCTGATCAGTCTTACCACGATGACACGAATGGTGGAGGAACAGCGAACCCAGATCGGAACCATGAAAGCGCTGGGATACGGAAAAGCATCCATTGCATCCAAGTATCTCAGCTACGCATTTCTGGCTACAGTAGGCGGAAGTATCGCAGGAGTACTTTTCGGAGAAAAGGTTCTTCCGTTTATCATTATCCAGGCGTATGGAATCATGTACTGGAATATTGGCGATCACATGCAGTTGGATTATGAGTTACAATATGCACTGATCGCTTCCGGGGCAGCGGTGATCTGTACTATGGGCGCTACACTGTTTTCCTGCGCAAAAACCCTGGCAGAAACACCGGCATCTCTGATGCGTCCGCCTGCACCGAAAGAAGGAAAACGGATCCTTATTGAACGGATCAGCTTTATCTGGAAGCATCTGAGCTTTTCCTGGAAATCGTCCATGCGAAATCTTTTCCGTTATAAAAAGCGTCTTTTTATGACCATTTTCGGAATTGCAGGAAGCATGGGACTGATGCTTGTAGGATTCGGACTTTATGATTCCATTATGGATATTGCAATTCTCCAATATGACCAGATCCAGCACTATGATGCCATGGTGATCAATGATGAGGATGCCACAGACAGCCAGGAAAAGGATCTTCTGAAATTCCTGGACGGAAATAGCGAGATCGATCACTATACCCGTGTGCAGCTCACCAAGATGACGGCACCAAAAGAAAAGGGAAGTGTCAGTATCTATGTGTATGTTCCGGAAAATACGGAAAATTTTAAAGAGGATGTAACATTGCGTGACAGAAAGTCCCACGAGCAGTATGAGCTTACCGATGATGGAGCGGTGATCTGTGAAAAAACGGCTTCTCTTATCGGTGTGAAAGCAGGAGACAAGATCATCCTGGAGAAAGACAACAGAAAGTATAAAGTAAAGATCACTGCTGTCACAGAGAACTATATGGGACATTACGTTTACATGACTCCATCCTGCTATGAAAAAACATTCGGGGAGAAACCGAAGTATTCAAGTACAGTATATACTATGAAAGAGGATGCGGAGAGTGATCTGGAAACTCTTGGAAATGCGATCCTGAAATATCCGGCAGCTTTAAGTATCAGCTATACAAGCAGCACAGCAGGTCAGGTAGAGCGAATGCTGGGATCCCTCGGAGCGGTGATCTGGGTCCTGATCATTTCTGCCGGAATGCTGGCATTTGTGGTACTGTATAATCTGAACAATATCAATATCACAGAGCGGCAGAGAGAGCTTGCAACATTGAAGGTCCTGGGATTTTATGATGGCGAGGTTTCCCAGTATGTATTCCGGGAAAATATCCTGCTGTCTTTCATAGGGATCCTGGCAGGCGCAGTGTTCGGAATCCTCCTTCACCGGTATGTGATCACAACCGTTGAGGTAGATGCGGTAATGTTCGGAAGAAATATCAAGCCAATAAGCTTTGTTTACAGTGGAATCATTACCTTTGGGTTCTCCATGTTTGTAAATATGGTGATGCATTTTAAGCTGAAAAAGATCAATATGGTAGAGTCACTGAAGAGCGTGGAATAAAATAATGAAATGATAAGACTGCCTGCATACAGGAATTTTACATATTTCCCTGTATGCAGGCAGTTTTGTAATGAATATCCTGAAAGACTGGGATGACCATGATCTGCCTGAAGCTAATTTTGTAAGTATTTCACAATTGAAATGTAAACGTTTTCCTATAAAATGTAACCATAGAATTCTTCCGGAGGAATTTTAAATATGGCAAATATAGATATTAAATTTATCGCGAAAAAAAGCGGGTGTTCGATCGCTACAGTTTCCCGTGTTATCAACCGTTCCAAACCAGTCAGCGAGAAGCTGCAGAAAAGAGTGGTAGATACCATCAGAAAGTACAATTATAATCCCAGCGTTCACGCACAGTATCTGGCTGGTAAGAAGTCAAAACTGTTCGGCTTTATAATGACAAACTACATTAATCAGTATCAGCTTCTGTTGTTTCGGTATCTGAATGAGTTTGCATGTAAGATGGGATATGGCTGTATTATCCGTTATTGCAATTCAGGATTTGAGGAAAAACTGGAAGCATTAAGAGAACTGGAGATCAGAGGAATCGAAGTCTGCTTTAGCCTTTTTCTGCTCTCACGGGAAGAGGAAGCGTATATAAAAGAACATTTTAGGATTAAAGTCTGTCATATGCAGTCACCGGAAATGCGTTTGAATATCATGGAAAAAAATGAAAGCTCTGTCTATGAGACCATATGCTATCTTGCCCAGCTTGGCCACAGAAGGATAGGGGGCATCTTTTGCATTGACGAAATGGACGACAGCTTCCTTATTGCAAGGAAACGGGGATTTTTAAGAGCTGTAAGGCAGATGCAGCTGGATCAAGAAGAATCCCTGATCGGTCAGATCCATGGAGACTATGAAAAAAGCAGTCTGATTTCTGTGATAGAGAAGATATTTGTACCTCAAAAGCTGCCAACGGCATTGTTTTGTTACAGCGATGAAGTTGCGATAGAGGTAATGTCCTGGATCATGAAGCATGGTTACAGAATTCCGGAGGACGTATCTGTAGTTTCGTTTGACGGTATTCCGTTTGCGGAACGCATAACGCCCTCACTGTCTACGATCAGTCAGCCGGTAGAATATCAGGCAAAAAGTATCATAAACGGCATGCTGTATCTACAGGATGGAGTCGAGAGACCATGTGATGAAAAGGAAAATGAATATCTGCTGCAGATCCGTGACAGTGTGGGAATTCCTGGTCATTATGAAAAATAGGAGGAAAAATATGAAAGCGAAAAAATTAATTGCCGCCGGTATTGCGGCATCAATGTCACTGCTGACTCTTGCAGGATGCGGAACAGCCGGAAATGCTGGCAATTCTGGAGGAGACACCGCTAAAGAAGATACCGTCAAGGAAGATACCGCTAAGCGAGGGCGAAGACTCTGATAGAAGCTGCAGAGCACAGCGTTGGAAGCAAAGAAGGAGCAGTATCTGCAAGAATGGAGATCCGAATGCTTCTGGAGGACTATGAATCCAGAAATACACGTCTGCAGGAAGTTATGGTTCTAATTGAAGAACTGGTAAAACAGATTCCGATGGCTGAAAAGCTGTTAGGGATCAAAGGTGTGGGAATCAGGACAGTGTCAGGGTTCCTTGCAGAAGTAGGTGATATTAGCCGCTTCAGCAATCCGAAGGAACTGCAGAAGCTTGCAGGATTGGCATTGGTTGAAAATAGTTCA
>OJSE01002816.1_pt1 | contig 17350 bp, 14 predicted proteins | sample 1599351 | NCBI WGS metagenome assembly OJSE01 (sample SAMN04168656, study PRJEB22393) | human gut metagenome | biome: human gut microbiome; feature: stool | host: Homo sapiens | collected 2014-03-17 | reverse complement strand
TATCGTTCGACGCAGACCATTCTGGATGCGGCCAACGCGGTGATCAGCAACAACGAGGGTCGCAAGCCCAAGAAACTGTGGACCGCGCTCGGCAAGGGCGAGCCGATCGTCGGCTACGCGGCGGACAACGCCCAGCAGGAGGCCCAGTGGGTGGCCACCGAAATCGCGCGCCTGCACGCCGAAGCGGGCATCGCCTACTCCGACATGGCGATCATGTACCGCGCCAACGCCCAATCCCGCTCGCTCGAAGAGGCGCTGATCAACACGAATCAGCCGTATCAGCTCGTCGGCGGCACCAAGTTCTACGAACGTCGCGAAATCAAGGATGCGCTGGCCTATTTGCAGGCGCTCGTCAATCCGGACGACGATGTGAATCTACGCCGTATTCTCAACGTGCCCAAGCGTGGGCTTGGCGACCGCGCCGAAGGCGTGCTGCTCGCCTACGCGCGCGAGCATGGCACCAGCTTCTTCTACGCACTCATGCACTTGGATGAGATCGAGGTGCCGACACGCACCGCCACCTCGCTACGAGCATTCCGCGATCTGATGGGCGCGCTCTCGCAGTTCACGCGCGCGCACGACTCCAAGCCCAGCGAGATCGTGGCCGAAGTATTGGAGAAGTCGGGCTTAAGGGCCGAACTCGAGAAATCCGTGGACCCGCAGGACGCCTCCCGTCTGGAGAACCTCTCCCAGCTGCAGTCCACTGCCGCCGAATTCGAACAGAACACGCCTGACGCCACGTTGTCCGCATTCCTGGAGACCACCGCGCTTGTGGCCGACTCCGACCAACTACCCGGCGAGGCGGAGGACTCCGGCAAGGTGACGCTTATGACCTTGCACACCGCCAAGGGCCTCGAATACCCGGTGGTGTTCCTGACCGGCATGGAACAGGGCACCTTCCCGCATTCGCGTTCGATGGAAGACACCACTGAACTGCAGGAGGAACGCCGACTCGCCTATGTGGGCATCACGCGCGCCAAGCAGCGACTGTATGTCACGCGCGCCGCCGTCCGCTCCCAGTGGGGCCAGGCCGCCGATATGATGCCCAGCCAGTTCCTCGACGAGATTCCGGATTCGCTGATTGATTGGAAACGCCGTGAAGCCGGCGTGGAGCGTATGCGCGCCAGCTGGGAGACCGATGGATTCGCCGACGATTTGGGCGGCTGGGATGATGACGATTTCGGCGGCGCCGCGTTTGGCGGGTCGTCGACGTTCGGCTCGCGTGGTTCGTCCGGTTCGGGTTCGTCCTATGGGTCGCGGTCGCGGTATGGGTCGTCGTATGGCTCGGGTTCCGGCTCTTCGTCGTATGGTTCCCGTTCATCGTCGTATGGTTCCCGCTCCGGCTCGTCCTCCTATGGTTCCCGCTCCCGTTCGGGTTCGTCCTATGGTTCTTCAGGCTCCGGTTCGAGGTCGTCCTACGGGTCGCGTTCCCGTTCCGGTTCTTCGTCCGGTTCATATGGTGGCACCCGTGGCGGCAAGGTCACCACGCGCCGTACCGCACCGAAATCCGATTCGACCGGCTCTGCCGTGCCTAGCTCGAAGCTCACCAAGGACAATGGCCTGAATATCGCCGACTTCGCCGTGGGCGACATGATCAGCCACGACCAGTACGGTCTCGGCAAGGTCACCGACGCACAAGACAAGGGCCGCAATTCGGTAATCACCGTGGACTTCGGCTCCGCCGGCGTCAAACGCCTCATGCTCCGCGTAGCGCCGATTGAGAAGTTGTAGATAAATTGGCCCCTCTGACGAGGGGCTGAGTTATATACCAAATAAATTCGCAAAAAACAAGACTTGTGTTCTTCATCACAGTGTGGGCATAATGCGGAGGTTGTGCCTACGAGCCCTGGGAACAGGGGAGAGGAAAAAGTAGTTATGAAGAACAAGCTGTTTGCATCCGTGCCCAATATTCTGTTCGGCGCGCTGATCACCATCGCGCCCCAGACCTTTGCGCACGCCTGCACCGGCCATGACATGCCGGGTGCCTGCCACTACTCGCAGCAGGCGGCCACCGGCATCGGCGTCGTCATCCTCGTGTTCGGCGTCGTGGCTTTGTTCGTCGCCCCGCAGATTCGCATCGGCCTCAATATCGCCGCCGCAGCCGACGCCCTGCTACTACTCGCCGTACCCACCTTTCTGATCGGCATCTGCAAGGGCGCGATGATGCACTGTCGCATGGTTATGCTGCCCACGCTCATCGTGCTCGGCGTGCTCACCATCGTGTTCGCGGCCATCGCCATCTGGCTCGACTCTCGCGCCGCCAAGCGCAACTGATCGAGCAGACGGCCGGAGCCCAGCCATTCCGAACGCTGGACTCCGGCCTCGCTTATTGCAACCGCACTATAAGCAACATAAGGATTCATCGTGCCATCCCATATCGCATTGCGCGGCCTTCCGATTGAAAACCTCAAACGCAAGCCGTTCCGCACCGGCGCACTGCTCGCCGTCGTCACCATCCTCGCGCTGACATTCTTCGGCGGCACCATGCTGACCATGAACCTCAACACTGGCATGACCAGTATGGAAAAGCGCCTGGGCGCCGACCTCATGGTCGTGCCGCAAAACACCGTGCAGAAGGCCGAAGCGCTGCTCACCAACGGCAATCCCAGCACTTTCTATTTCACCAAAGACATCGCCGACGAGGTCATGCAGGCCGACGGCATCGCACAGGCCACCGAACAGACCTATATATCATCGCTGGCCGCCGCCTGCTGTGCCGAAAAGCTGCAGATCATCGGTTACGACCCGGACACTGACTTCGTCATCGAACCATGGGTCGCCTCCCAGTTCGAAGGCCCCCTTGAAGACGGTCAGATGATTGCAGGCGCAAACGTCAACGTGTCCACCGACGGCACCATCGAACTCTACGGCCGTTCATGGCCGGTCATCGCCCAGCTCGCCAACACCGGCACCAGCCTCGACAACTCGGTGTTCATCAGCCAAAACACCGTGCCCGACATGGTCGCCGCCTCGGCCAAGGTCTCCAAGCAGGTCATGTCCGCCGAATATGCCGGCAAAGCCGTCTCCACCGTGATGATTAAGACGCAGCAGGGGTACGAAGCGCAGACCGTAGCTGAGAACATCAAGCGTCTTGATTCCCGATTCGCCGATTTGGGGTACGTATACCCCGGCGGCATCACCGCCAACACCAGAACTTCGCTGACCGCACTTGTCACCTACCTCAAGATTTTCGTGGCGGTGATCTGGGTAATGGGCGTGATTGTGCTGCTCGCCGTATTCGCCTCGTCGGTGAACGAACGCAAACGCGAATTCGCGTCCCTGCGCATCATGGGCGCCACGCGCGGCATGTTGAATGCCATCATTCTGAAGGAATCCGCCATCATCGGTCTGATCGGTGGCGTAATCGGCGTCGGCGCGGCCAGCCTGGTGATTTTCCCATTCAGTTCGCTGATCGGCAAACAGCTTCAATTGCCGTATCTGCAAGCCAGCCCGGTTGCGGTGATCGGATTCATTGCCGTGACCATTGTGTGCTCTACGGTCATCGGCATCATCGGTTCGCTGGCCACCATGTGGCGTCTCGGCCGGCCCGAAGCCTACCTGACCCTGCGAGAGGGGGAGTGATATGACTGAGACAACTACGCCGCTTCAGCCGACCACGGTTGAGCCGACCAAGCTCCAGCCGACCACGCCAGCTCAGCCGAACGCGCCGACTGCGCCGGATTCGCCGCACGTAACCGAGACGCCCTCCCCGGACCATCTGCTGACCTTGACGGACCTGACCCGCCAGTTCGTCCGCCGCGGCACGCCGTTCGACGCCGTCAGCCACGTGAACCTCACCGTCGATGCCGGCGAATTCATCGCCATCGTCGGCCGGTCGGGCAACGGTAAAAGTACGTTGATCAACATGGTCGCTGGGCTGATTCGCCCGACCTCGGGAACCGTGAGCGTGGCTGGACGCAATGTGTCCGACTTGGGCGATAAAGCACTGTCCGTGCTGAGGAATCGCACCATCGGATTCGTGACTCAAAACCAGACCCTGCTCGGCAACCTGACCGTGCTCGACAACGTGATTCTGCCCGCAACGATGTTTCCGGAGCCGCTGCCGTTCGCCCAAAACGCAGAAGCAACGGATGCCGTTGCTCAGGTGGACGCTGTTGCGTCGACCGATGCTGTGGCACAAGCCGCTGCCACCAATGATGAATCGGCCGCCGATTCGGCCGCCGACCCGTTCATGCCGGATGTCATTGCGCCAATCACAGACCGGGAAAACACGCCGTCAAACACGGCTGCGAGCCGTTCGGACCTGTTCGCCACCCGAGCTCGCACGCTGCTCACCCAGCTTGGTGTCGCCGATCTGGCAGACAGCTACCCGCGCGAGCTGTCCGGCGGTGAAATGCGGCGCGTCTCCATCGCCCGCGCGCTGATGAACCAGCCGAGCCTGCTCATCGCCGACGAGCCGACCGGCGACCTCGACCAAGAGAGCACCGACATCGTAATGCGTCTGCTCAGAGACCAAGCCAACAACGGCACGGCGATTCTCATGGTCACCCATGATCCCGATGCACTCGAATACGCAGACCGGGTGTATCGCATGGACGCCGGAGTGCTGTCCATAGCCTCGGTGTAATATGGTCTGCTGGTGTCTGCCAACAGGTAGATACCGTCTGGAGTCATAGCCCATCAGCGGGTCGGCGGTAGGTAATCGCAAGAAAACCAACCCGTTCGTGTTTATTCACGACGAAGCGCTGGGGAGGCCCGACTCAGCGCTTGCCAGGCATATGCAAGGCAAGCGTTCCGTTCAGATAACGACAGAAGGATTAATCCAATGACGAACGTTCAGCGTTCTCGCCGTCAGGTGCGTCTGTCTCGCGCCCTCGGCATCGCACTGACCCCCAAGGCTCAGCGCATCTTCGAAAAGCGTCCGTACGCTCCTGGCGAGCACGGCCGTGACCGCCGCCGCACCGAGTCCGATTACGCGGTGCGTATGCGCGAAAAGCAGCGTCTGCGCGCTCAGTACGGCATCTCCGAGAAGCAGCTTCGCGCCGCTTACGAGAAGGCCACCCGTACTGCCGGCCAGACCGGTAACGCCATGCTGACCGACCTCGAGACCCGTCTCGACAACCTGGTGCTGCGTGCCGGCTTCGCCCGCACCACCGCCCAGGCCCGTCAGTTCGTGGTGCACCGTCACATCCTCGTTGACGGCAACATCGTGGACCGCCCGTCCTACCGCGTCAAGCCCGGCCAGACCATTCAGGTGAAGGCCAAGAGCCAGACCATGGTTCCGTTCCAGATCGCCGCCGAAGGCGTGCACCGTGACGTGCTGCCTGCGGTCCCCGGCTACCTCGACGTGAACCTGCCGTCCCTGAAGGCCACTGTGACCCGTAAGCCGGAGGTCGAAGAGATCCCGGTGCAGGTCAACATCCAGTACGTGGTCGAATTCTACGCCCGCTGATCCGGGCCCTCTGGTCAACAAATCCAGGACATACCGCTCGAACCCCGCGCTTCTTTCGAGAAGCCGCGGGGTTCCTGCGTTGTAGGGCGATTACTGGCCGCACACCGCCTGACGAATCATCGTCGCGTACGCATAGGCACCGGTCATATTCGGATGAATGCCGTCATCGTTGAGGTATTCGCTATGACCTTCGCTATACCCATGCCAATCGATGATGCCCACGTTCTTGTTCTTCTTGGCGGCCTCACGCAGCATCGTATTGTTGTTGTTCTCCTGCCACGGGTATGGCATACGGATGGTGATGAAGTATGTCGGCTTGCCACCGGTCAGGTCAATGAGCTGTTGCACTTCCTGCTCATTCGAAATCACGCCGTTCGTGCCGAGGCCAAACACCACCACACTGCCACTGTGGCCGGCAGCGGTGTCCTGCTGATACACATCCACCGCCTGCGGAAGCTGACGGTTCGGCAGGCCATCGATAAAAGCGTTCGGGAATGCGGCCTGGATGGCGTTCGAAGTACCCGACGTCACTGAATCGCCGACCATCATCATATCCGCGTTGCAGCTTTCCGTTGCCGGATCGTAGGCGTACTTCGAAATGTCAAGATTGTTTGGCACCTTTTCCGCAATCGGTTTGATGGTGGGCGGCTGAGAATCCGAACCGTTCTTATTCGCGTCAGCGGTATTGGTTTCGCCGTTCGCGGCATTCGTGGCAGAAGACTCGGGCTCGGGCTTCGCCGGTTTCTTGACCGGCTTGGCGGGTGCCGCGAGTTCGGGGCGCAGCTGAATGGCTCGCGCTTGAGCGACGCCATTCCAATCCACCGGTGCCCACGTCAGCGCCACAACGGTCACCAATCCGATAACCGACATGACCCACGCGCCCGGGCGCAGCCGGTAGCCGGCTTTCGGCAGCGGCTTGGCGTGTTGGCTACGAGGCATCTGCACCGATTTACGGGCCGCCTCGACCAGCTGGTAGAAGGCTTCCGACGCCGCCAACACCACGACGGCCTCAAGAACCCAACCCCACCACGGCAACGCCTGCGTTCGTGTCGCCGGGTTCATGAACTGCAGCAGCGGATAATGCATGACGTACAGCGAGAACGATCGCGACCCGATATAGCGTAGGGGAGCGCAACCCAGCACGTGCGACCAGATTGAGTCATTGTTCACGGCACAGGCCAATGCGCACAACGATATGAACGCGGTAATCAGGTACCCGCCTTGGTACATGTATGACAGATACCCGTTGGCGAACCAGAATCCGGCCAGCATTGCCGCCAAAGCCGCGGTGCCAAGAACATTGCAGACGATAGTGAGACGGGCGCCCGTCTTGTCGCCGGCCTGACGTTCGATCTGCACTGTTTGCGAAGCCGCTCCAGCTTCCGCAACTTCCGTACCTCGCGAGGAAGGCGTAATCCAGATAGCCAACAGCGCGCCGGCGGCCAGCTCGGCGAGACGAGTATCGGTACCGTAATACACACGGGAGGTATTGGCCGGGTCAAACAGCAGCACCATGGCGGCGGTGGAAGCAGCCATGATGACAAGAATCGCCATGGAACGCACCCATTTGGACTTGGTGATTTTGCCGAGCACCACCATCAGCAACGGCCAAATCAGATAGAACTGCATCGTCACGCCCAAGAACCACAGATGGGTCAGAGGAGAAGGCAATCCGGCCGCCTCGAAATACGGCACCTTGCGAAAGATGTACACCCAATTGCTGGCGAACAAGGCGCTTGGCAGCGAATCGGAAACCACTTTCTGCAACAGGCTGGGAGCGAACATCCAAGTGAGCCAAGGCACCACGGCAATGGTCGCCAGCATCACCGGCCATAAACGAGTAATGCGGCGGATCAGATATCGGCCATATCCAAAGGACCCGGTGCGGTCCACCATGTTCAGTACCGAACGTGTGGCAAGAAAACCGGTGATAACGAAAAACATCGTCACGCCAATGAATCCGCCCTGCAATAGCGACGGGCGGGTGTGGAATGCTATGACTCCAAGAATCGCCAGAGCGCGCAGTCCATCGATACCCCTGAAATGGGCAGGCTCAGACGATTGAGATGGTGCAGATTTCGAGGTTATGCTCACAGTACCCTAAGTGTACTCTCAGGAATCGTTAGGTATACTGCCCGGATTACGCATATCTCAGGTAGTGACCTATGCCGTTATGACTTATGACTTCCGGCAGCCCGCACCGAAACCGCCGGAATGGTGACATAATCAGAACCATGATTCTTCATCTGCATTTGGTCCGTCACGGACAGACCTATTTCAACCGATACAACCGTCTGCAGGGATGGTCGAATTCGCCGCTGACCGAGTCGGGCGTCGCCGATGCCGTCAAGGCCGGTGAGCAACTGAAAGGATTGACGTTCGCCGCCGCCTACTGTTCGGACACCACGCGTGCCCAGCAGACGGCCGAGAAAATTCTCGACATCAACGAAGCCGCGGGCAACCCGCGCCCCGCACTCGTGACGGACATGCACTTCCGCGAGCAGTTCTACGGCTACTACGAGGGACTTGACATGGCCATGGCCTGGTACGCCGCGGGAGCGCCTCACGGCGTCAAAACCTACAACCAAATCGTCGAGAAGTTCGGGTTGGGGGCCTCGCGTGATTTTCTCAAGGAAGCCGATCCCTTCCACGATGCGGAATCCGATGAGGAATATTGGACGCGCGTCGAAGGCGCGTTCCGTCTTATCGCCGACAACCCGAATCTCAAGGACGGCGACGATGTGCTGCAGATTTCGCATGGCAACACACTGCTTAGCCTCGGTCACCGGTTCGGCGGCCCTGACCTCGATCTGAACGAACGCCCGGCCAATGGTTCGGTAACCGTGCTCGACTTCGACACCGACAAGCCGTTCGGCGAAGCCGTGACCATCGTTTCGTACGGCAAGTAGCAAATAGCAAGCAATACATATCGAATAGCACGTACGGTCCACGGCGGCGCGCCGCAAACGAAAGCGTCAGCAGGACAGCCTTTCGCCTATAGCCGCATACGCCCACACGCACGGTTTTCGCCCTGCGCATGCAACGGTATGCCAAGAAATAGGGAAGGAGTGCTACCCTTAGGCGAGTAAGTGTGACCGCAAGGAGGAAACAATGGGAGTCGGAGAGATCGCTGGCCTGATCGCGGCCATCGCGTTCGCAGTATTGGCCGGTTTCATGATCTATCCGCTGATCAGGCTGGGCAAGATGTTTGATCAGATATCGCAGACGGTCCGGGAGTCCGGTGAACATGCCATCCCCGCGCTGGACGAAGGCGTGACCACCGTCAGGCAGGTCAACAAGTCGCTCGAAGACGTGAACAAGATTTCCGCCGCGGCTTCCACCACCGCCAACAACGTTGGTGCGTTGACCGATCTGTATGGCTCCTTCCTTGGTAAGCCCATCATCAAGATCGCTTCCACCTTCTACGCGCTGAAAACCACGGGTCAGTCCTTCCTTGCGAAGAATGCCGCGAAAACCACCGTCAACGACACCGCCAAGAAGGGGGAGTGATGTTCAAACGCATCTTCTGGGTCGGCGTCGGCGTGGCCATCGGAATCGTTGCCGTCACCAAGGCACAGGCCTATGTCAAGGCCAATACGCCTGATGCGGCACGCCAGTTCCTGCTTGGCCCCGATCAGGACAATGTGCCGATGAAAACACTCGAAGGGTTGGTCAACGAGTTCAATGCCACCCGTCGAGCCCGCGAGGCTGAGCTCAACCGTCAGTACATCGAGCGCGACAACTGACACGCGCATGCCGCCTTGCCATCTAGTCACTGAATCAGCTAGAACAAACTAATCCTCATAATCCAGTCTTTTCCACCAATACCAGGCGCAACTGCGCCCATTACCCAAACAAGGAGTTCATCCGCTCATGCGCACTGCGGACATCGCAAAGCGATACCTCGATTATTTTGCCAAGCACGACCATCTCATCGTGCCCTCGGCATCCCTGATTTCCCCGAACCCCACCACGCTTTTCACCATCGCCGGCATGGTGCCGTTCATCCCGTACCTGATGGGTGAGCAGACCCCGCCGAAGCGCCGCATGGCCTCCAACCAGAAGTGCGTGCGTACGCTCGACATCGACGAGGTCGGCAAGACCACCCGCCACGGCACCTTCTTCCAGATGCTCGGCAACTTCTCCTTCGGCGACTATTTCAAGGAAGAGGCCATCCACTACGCCTGGGAGCTGCTCACCACCTCGCAGGATGAGGGCGGCTACGGCTTCGACCCCGAGAAGCTGTGGATGACCACGTTCACCGACGATGACGAAGCCCGTTCCATGTGGATCAACGAGGGCGTGGACCCCGAGCACATCCAGAAGATGGGCATGGAAGACAACTTTTGGACCACCGGTGGCCCCGGACCCGGCGGCCCCTGCTCCGAAATCTACGTGGACCGCGGCCCCGCCTTCGGCAAGGAAGGCGGCCCGATTGCCGACGAGAACCGCTACATCGAGATCTGGGACCTCGTGTTCGAGAACTACGAGGTCGACAACGTCAAGTCCAAGACCGACCTGCACATCGTGGGCGAGCTTGAGAACAAGAACATCGATACCGGTGCCGGCTTGGAACGTCTGGCCTACCTGCTGCAGGGCAAGAACAACATCTACGAGACCGATGAGGTCTTCCCGGTCATCGAGGCCGCCGAGCAGCTCTCCGGCCTGAAGTACGGCGAGAACGAGGACGCCGACGTGCGCTTCCGCGTGGTCGCTGACCATGTGCGCTCCGCCCTGATGATCATGTCCGACGGCGTGCGCCCGTCCAACGTGGGCCGTGGCTACGTGCTGCGCCGCCTGCTGCGCCGCACCGTGCGCTCCATGCGCATGCTCGGCGTGACCGATCCGGTGCTGCCCACCCTCTTCCCGACCTCCAAGGCCGCCATGGAGGCCAGCTACCCGGAGCTCAACGACACCTTCCATGAGGTGTCCGAATCCGCGTATGGCGAGGAAGACGCCTTCCGCCGCACCCTTGAGACCGGCACCACGATTCTCGACGTGGCCGTCAACAAGGCCAAGAGCGATTCCGCCGAGCCCGTCGTGGCCGGCGAGGACGCCTTCAAGCTGCACGACACCTACGGCTTCCCGATTGAGCTGACCCTCGAGATGGCCGCCGAACAGGGCGTGAAGGTGGACGAGGCCAAGTTCCGCGAACTCATGGCCGAGCAGAAGTCCCGCGCCCGCGCCGACGCCCTCAAGAAGCGTCACAACGTGGATCTTTCCGTTTACGACGACTTCAAGAAGACGCTCGTCGGCCCGATTGACTTCCTCGGCTACACCGACATGTCCGCCCGCGCCAAGGTGATCGGCATCATGCAGGAAGGCAAGGGTTCCGTGCCCGCCGTGACAGGCCCGGCCAACGTCGAGGTCATCCTCGACCGCACCCCGTTCTACGCGGAGGCCGGCGGCCAGCTCGCCGACCAGGGCGAGATCCTGTCCGACGACGGCGCCGTGCTCGAAGTCGACGATGTGCAGAAGCCCATCAAGGACCTCATCGTCCACCAGTGCCGTCTGACCGAAGGCACGCTGGTCGTCGGCGCCGAAGTCAACGCCAACATCGACCTGGCCCGCCGTGGCGCCATCGCCCGCTCGCACACCGCCACGCACATGGTGCACAAGGCGCTGCGTGAGGAGCTGGGCCCGCAGGCCACCCAGCGCGGCTCCGAAGACGCCCCGAACCGTCTGCGCTTCGACTTCCAGTGGTCCAAGGCCCCGGCCAAGTCCGTGATCTCCGCAGTCGAGGAGCGCGTCAACGACAAGCTGCGCGACAACCTCGCCGTGACCACCAAGGAAATGAAGTTCGACGACGCCATCGCCCTCGGTGCCATGCACCTGTTCGGCGAGAAGTACGGCGACATCGTACGCGTGGTCTCCATCGGCGAAGACGGCTGGAGCCGCGAGCTGTGTGGTGGTACCCACGTGGACCACGTTGGCAAGATCGGCATGGTCAACATCCTGTCCGAAGCCTCCATCGGCTCCGGCGTGCGTCGTGTCGACGCCGTCGTGGGCCAGGGTGCCTATGACTTCAACGCTCGTGAGCACGCGCTGGTCTCCCAGCTGTCCGACAAGCTCAACGCTCGTCCGGACGAGCTCGCCGAGCGTGTGAATGCCCTGCTCGCCAAGCTCAAGGAATCCGATCGTCGCTTGGCCTCCATGTACGAGTCCCAGCTGGCCGCCTCGGTTCCGGCGCTGGTTGCTGACACCAAGAACTCCGTGGCCCCGGTCAAGGTGGCCGTCAAGAACGTGGGCCACTTCGGCGCGGTCGATGCCCTGCGCAAGACCGTACTCGACGTGCGCGCCCAGCTCGGTGAAGACGCCCCCGTGGTGGTGGCCCTCGCCGGCGTGAACGAGGATGACAAGCCGATGGTCGCCGTGGCCACCAACGAGGCCGCCCGCAAGGCCGGCATCAAGGCCGGTGATCTGGTGCGTGGCGCAGCCAAGGTCCTCGGCGGCGGTGGCGGCGGCAAGCCGGACTTCGCCCAGGGTGGCGGTGTCGATGCCTCCAAGATCGACGAGGCCCTCGAAGCGCTCAAGCACGAGGCGCAGAAAGCCTGATTCCGCCAGTGGTATGGTTAGGCGTTGATTTGGGTAATGCCCGGGTCGGACTGGCACTGTCCGACCCGGAGCTTACCTTTGCACACCCTGCTGGCAACATTCATGTTGCCGGCGACTATTTCTTTGCTATTGACGAGGTCCTGAACGTCATCGAAGACGAGCATGTGGACCATGTGATCGTCGGACTGCCCCTGCAGATGGACGGTACAGAAGGCAAAAGCGCCAAAAAAGCGCGCAGGTGGGCGGCCAATCTGGAGAAGAGGCTGCAAGCAGAGAGTGAAGACAGTGATTCTACGGAGTATCAGATTCCGCAGGTATCATTGATAGATGAGAGATTGACAACAGTCAGTGCGCATCGTCAGCTGTTCGAGGCCCATAAAGCTTCGAACAAGCACAGGCCGGTGGTTGACCAGCAGTCGGCAGTGGTGATTTTGCAGACGGCACTCGACCGTACCCGGGAGCAGTGAGGTATCGGTTATGACCGATGATTTTAACGAGTTCTTTGATGACAACACGCATTGGGTCGAACAGGGGTCAGAACCAATGCGCGGGGCCGAGCCGCCAGAACCGCCGAAATCCCGCAGGGAGATGCGCAAGCGACGTGCACAGCGCAGGCGCAAGCGTATCAGTGGCATTATCATCGCTATCGCCATCGTCGCCCTGCTTATCGGCGGCGGCTATTTCGGCGTAACCAAGCTCATCGCATGGCGCGACAGCCGGAGCAACCAGTCGACGGCCATCGCGGACTATCCGGGACCGGGCTATGGCGAGGTCGAATTCACCGTGAGCGAGGGCCAAGGCGCGGCGGAGATTGCCGATAATCTGCTCAAGGCCGAAGTCATCAAGTCTACTGCCGCGTTCACCAGCGTGGTCAACGCCAATAGCGCGACACTCTATCCGGGAACGTTCACATTGAAGAAGCATATGGCCGCATCCGATGTGATCGCCGTTCTCTCCGACACCAACCAGGCGGCGGGCTTCCTCGAGGTTCGTCCCGGTGAACGTGCCACCGATGTGTTTGCCGACGCCGCGAAGCTTTCCGGCATTGCCCAAAGCGAATTCGACACGATTATCAAGAACGAGGGTAAGGATATTCTGCCCAATGAAGCGGGCGGTAGCTTTGAAGGATGGCTGGAGCCGGGAACCTACAACGTCAAGAGCATGAAGAGCGCTTCGGAAATCCTCAAGGCCATGGTCGATAAGCGTATCGCCAAGTTGGATGAATTGGGCGTGCCGGCCGGCAGTGACCGCGAACAGGTGATGATCATCGCCTCTATCGCCGAGGCCGAGGTCAACAAAGCCGATTACTACGGCAAAGTGACGCGAGTCATCGAGAACCGTTTGGAGCAGGGCATGTCGTTGGGCATGGATTCCACCGTGGCCTATGGCAATAACGTCAAGCCCGCGCAGGTGACCACCGAGATGACCCAAGACGAGTCCAACCCGTACAACACGTACAAGATCTCCGGCCTGCCGCCTACGCCGATCAGCAATCCCGGCGATAACGCCATTCAAGCGGCACTGCACCCCGAAAGCGGCAATTGGCTGTACTTCTGCACGGTCAATCTGGACACCGGCGAAACCAAGTTCGCCGCAACCGCCGATGAACATGACCAGAACGTGGCCGAACTACGCAAGTGGCAAGCCGAAAACCAGTAGTCATCCCGTTAGCTTCCTTCGCTTGGGGAAGCTGATCAGACGTTAGTCTCTTCATTGGCTCCCTCGCCGAGGGGAGCTGTCCGCAAAAGCGGACTGAGGGGAGCACTGCAGGGAATGTAACGCTCAACTTAAGCCCGGGGCTCCCGCGAAGCGGATGGAAGAAATCTAGGACAACACCCCAACAGCCACCGCCACAATCGCGCCCGCCAATATCACCGGCACATACGGCACCTTGCCCGCATGTGCCGGTGATGTGCGTTGTGGATCGAATCGCGTCCACAAGGCAATCCATGTGATGCCGGCAACGCCCATCGCCAGCCACCAGACCACCACAGGCAACAGGCCAAACAGTCCGACAGACAATCCCATAGGTATCAGGGCGGTCACATCGCCGAATCCCAATGACCGCGGCACCAGCAATGCCAACGCGAACTGGATCAGGCAACATAGCACGGTGAACAACAGCGCCTGCAACAGCACGAACAGGTCGTTCACCACCACTCCATACGCGAAATCGGCGGCCAGCTGAAGCAACGCGCCCGCAGCCACCCACGCGATCGGCACCCGCCGGTGACGAACATCCTCAATGGACAGTGCAAGCCCACATAGCAGACCGGGTAGCGTGAACAGGTATGGCATGGCTTAACATTAACCCCTAGCTAGACGTACACATAGACGTACACACATGAAACGAGGGAAGTTATGCTGCGTTGGCAGACGGCAGGGGAGTCTCACGGAGAAGCATTGGTGGCCATGATTGAAGGGTTGCCGGCCGGCGTGCGTATTAGCACGGACGATATCGTTTCCGCACTGGCACGCCGTCGACTTGGATATGGTCGCGGTGCCCGCATGAAGTTCGAGCAAGACAAGGTCCGTCTGCTGACCGGTGTACGCCACGGCCTGACCCTCGGCTCGCCGGTGGCCATCGAAATCGCCAACACCGAATGGCCGAAGTGGACCGAGGTCATGAGCGCCGATGCACTCGACCATGACCTGCCGCGCGAAGGCCGCAATGCGCCGCTGAGCCGCCCGCGCCCGGGCCACGCCGATCTGACCGGCATGCGCAAGTATGGTTTTGACGACGCCCGCCCGGTACTGGAGCGCTCCAGCGCCCGTGAGACCGCCTCCCGTGTGGCCTTGGGCGAGGTGGCCAAGCAGTTCTTGGATCAGGCGTTCGGCATCCGCACCGTAGCCCACGTGGTGGCGCTCGGTGGCGTGCAGACCAACCCTGATTTGCCGTTGCCCACACCTGACGATCTGGAAGCGCTTGACGCCTCGCCTGTCCGTACGCTGGACAAAGAGGCCGAAGCCCGCATCATCGAACGCATCAACGAGGCCAAGAATGCCTCCGATACGTTGGGCGGCGTGATTGAAGTGCTGGCTTACGGTGTGCCTGCCGGCATCGGCACGTATGTGGAGTCCGACCGTCGACTGGACGCGGCTCTGGCCTCCGCGATCATGGGCATTCAGGCGTTCAAGGGTGTGGAGATCGGCGACGGCTTCCTGGAAGCCTCCCGCCCCGGTTCGCAGGCGCATGATGAGATCGTGGTCAACGCCGACGGCCGCATCGACCGTCTGTCCAACCGCGCAGGCGGCATTGAAGGCGGTATGTCCAATGGCCAGGTGATTCGCGTACGCGGTGCCATGAAGCCGATTCCGTCCATCCCCAAGGCCCTGCGTACGGTCGACGTGCTGACCGGCGAATCCGCACAAGCCATCAACCAGCGTTCCGACAGCACCGCCGTGCCTGCGGCATCCGTGGTGGCCGAGGCCATGGTGCGTCTGACTTTGGCGAAGTACGCGCTGGATAAGTTCGGTGGAGACAGTGTTGCCGAAACACGGCGCAACCTTGAGTCGTATCTCGCCTCGTGGCCGGAGCACATGCGCTGAACGAAAGGCGTATGGTTTCGTGACGACTGCTGCGGAACCATCAGCAACTGTACCCACCAATCGTCGAGAGGATTCGTAGATTATGACCGCACGCCCCCGCGCCGTCATCATCGGCATGATGGGAGCCGGCAAAACACGTGTCGGTAAGGAAGTGGCGCATATGTTGCGTCTGCCGTTCGCCGATGCCGATGTGGAGATCGAACGTGAAGTGGGCATGAAGATTCCCTCCTACTTCGAGGAATACGGTGAGCCGGCATTCCGCGAGGTCGAGGCCGATCTCATCGCCGATATGCTTGAGGATTTCGACGGTATCTTTTCGCTGGGCGGTGGCGCTCCCATGACGCCATCCACCCAGCATGCCCTCGCCTCCTACATCGACCATGGCGGTCGTGTGGTCTACCTTGATGCCGATCCGGCGGAAGCCATGGAACGCGCGAACCGTGGGGGAGGCCGGCCCATGCTCAATGGCAACGCCAACTCCCGTTGGAAAAAACTGTTCAAGCAGCGTGACCCAGTATTCCGCGAGGTCGCCAACGTTCATGTCCATACCCGGGGGCTTACGCCTCAGGGCGCAGCGAAGAAAGTGATTGATATGGTATCTGAGCGAGCAGTGCATGTTACCGGAGCGGCAATTGAGCCGTATGATGTGGTCATTGGCGAAGGTGCCATGAACCATCTGGTCGACATGCTGGGACCCAAACCCGCCAAAATCGCGCTTATCCACACTCAGCCGGTGCAGCGACACTCCGATCGTGCCCGCGCCCTGTTGCGTCAGGGCGGCTATGAGGTTTCTGACATCGTGATTCCGGATGCCGAACCCGGCAAGACCATTACCGTGGCCAACGGCATTTGGGAACGCCTTGGCAACGAAGGTTTCACCCGATCCGATGCCGTGGTGGGGCTTGGCGGCGGTGCCGCAACCGATTTGGCCGGTTTCGTGGCTGCCACGTGGATGCGCGGCGTGCGCTATGTAAACTGCCCGACCTCGCTGCTGGCCATGGTCGATGCCTCCACCGGTGGCAAAACCGGCATCAACACCCCGCAGGGCAAGAACCTCGTCGGCTCGTTCTACACGCCTGCCGGTGTGCTGGCCGACACCAAGACGCTGGCTACGCTGCCCAATGACATCTTCATCGAGGGTCTCGGCGAAGTCGCCAAATCCGGTTTCATCCGCGACCCCGAAATCCTGCATATCCTCGAAGACCACGCAGCTGAACTGCGCGCTTTCGACGGCTCTACATTCCTCGGCTCGCCGCTCGAAGACGTGGTTGCCGAGCTCATTGAGCGCACGGTAAAGGTCAAGGCCTACCACGTCTCCTCCGATTTGAAGGAGAAGGGTCTGCGTGAATTCCTCAACTACGGGCACACGATGGGTCATGCCATCGAAAAGCTCGAGCACTTCCGCTGGAGGCATGGCAATGCGGTGGCCGTCGGTATGGTGTATGCCGCCGAGCTGGCCCATCTGATCGGTTACATCGATCAGGATCTGGTTGACTATCACCGCTCGTTGCTCGCTTCGATGGGTCTGCCGACGTCGTGGAATGGCGGCTCGTTCGACGACGTGCTCGCATTGATGCATCGCGACAAGAAAGCCCGTGGCAACGAACTGCGCTTCGTGGTCCTCGACGAGATTGGTCACGTCGTACACCTCGACAACCCGCCCGCCGAAGCCGTAGAAGAAGCATTCCGTCGTATCCAGCAGTAATTGAACGGCCGTAGGCCGTGCCGTTCGCCATCCCCTCAGAAAAAAGTACTTGGCTCCCCTCTAACGGAGGTGCCCCGGAGTCGGATTTACCTTCTACCTCCCTCTGATGAGGGAGGTGCCCCGAAGGG
>OJSE01002804.1_pt1 | contig 17440 bp, 17 predicted proteins | sample 1599351 | NCBI WGS metagenome assembly OJSE01 (sample SAMN04168656, study PRJEB22393) | human gut metagenome | biome: human gut microbiome; feature: stool | host: Homo sapiens | collected 2014-03-17 | reverse complement strand
GGTGCAAAGATAAGTAGTTTACTTGTTTCTGCCAAATCTTTTCGGAGGAAAGTTTTAAAAAACTATCCTCCGAAAGTTCATTTTATCTTCCAAGCAGCGCTTTCTCTGCTCTATCCATCCCGCAAAAGTTGAATCCATCGACCACTTGCTGCATCAATGCAGAGATCTCTGTATTACACAAATTGCCTATACTTCCTTCATGTGTATGATGTACTTCCTTACTATGCGAGAATTTACCTGCTTCAATATCCAGACCGACCTTTTTGTATGCATCGCGGAAAGGCATACCTTCGCGTGCCAAACGGTTCACTTCCTCCACACTGAAAATGAGCAGATATTTGTCATCATCCAAGATATGTTCATTTACCTTAATCTCGTTCATGATGTAAGTTGTCATCTGCAAACAGTCTTTCAATTCCTGGAAAGCCGGAAGAAAAACCTCTTTTATAATCTGCAAGTCACGGAAATAACCGGAAGGCAGATTGTTGGCAATCATCATGATTTGTTGGGGAAGCGATTGCAACTTATTACATTTGGCACGTGTCAATTCAAACACGTCCGGATTCTTCTTATGGGGCATAATGCTGGAACCCGTAGTACAATCATCGGGCAACTTCACAAATCCGAAGTTCTGGCTGTTGAACATACAAGCGTCAAAAGCTAATTTGGAGATTGTTCCGGCAATCGTGGCCAACGCAAACGCAACATTACGTTCCATCTTGCCACGTCCCATCTGGGCATATACCACATTATAATTCATAGAGTCGAAACCGAGCAACTCGGTTGTCATCGTCCGGTTCAACGGGAACGAAGAACCATATCCGGCAGCAGAACCTAACGGATTACGGTTGCACATCTTAAATGCAGCCTGCAGAAACAGCATATCATCCACCAGGCTTTCAGCGTAAGCACCGAACCATAGTCCGAAAGAAGAGGGCATGGCAATCTGCAGATGTGTATATCCCGGCATTAAAACATTTTTATAACGTTCGCTCTGGCGAATCAATACATGGAAAAGTTGTTCTACCGCTTCGGCTATTTCTCTGATTTGCGTGCGGGTAAAAAGCTTAAGATCCAACAGCACCTGGTCGTTACGCGAACGGCCGCTATGAATTTTCTTTCCTATATCTCCCAGACGGCGAGTCAGCATCAACTCCACCTGCGAATGTACGTCTTCCACACCGTCTTCTATCACGAATTCACCTTTCTCCGCTGAAGCATAAATATTTTTCAGTTCAGCCAGCAACTGCTCCAGTTCTTCTTTCGTCAGCAAACCGATACTTTCGAGCATTGTGATGTGCGCCATAGAGCCGAGCACATCATGCTTGGCCAAATAAAGATCCATTTCACGATCGCGTCCCACCGTAAAGCGTTCGATATCCTTATTTACCTGCACGGATTTCTCCCAAAGTTTCTGTGCCATACCAATTAATACTTGAATTAATAATTTATAATCGACAGCATTTCAACCATCTTCTCCAAACCTTCCTGGAGGGGCTTCTGCACCATCGCTTTCATAAACGGATTGATATCCATCCCGATAGTAACCTTTATTTTGCATTCTTCCTCACCGGCCGCCACTAATTGAATCCACATATTAAAAGGAAGCGGTGAGTTGGTTGTCTCCAACTTCACACATTTAGAAGGTTCACGTTCAACGATTTGCAGTGTCAGCTTTCCAACAGGAGAAACACTAAAACTCAATGTATCCGAATCAAAACTCAAATCCTGCACCTTATCTTGCGGCAAACGGTCTTTAATGGCTTCCAGATTACTCAAATCCGAAAGCTTGTTATACACCCGTTCCTGACTGTAAGGTATCACCTTGACACTACTCTCAAATTTAGTCATAATATTCTATTTGTATAAAAACAAAAAAAGAACTATCCGGGCAAATATTGTCCGAAGAGTTCTTTTACTGACATATATTTAACCAAAAAAGTCTTATTTACCAGCATCCCAATGAGCAGGGTCTTTACGCCATTCGTTCAGTGTCTGGATATCTTCTTTTTCAATGTAACCTGTACGAAGAGCAACATCAAGCACAGCCTCATAATTGGTCAATGTCACCAAGGTCACTTTAGCGTTCTTAAATGCTTCTTCAGCAACCGGGAAGCCATACGTATAAGCCGCAACCATACCAATTACTTCACAGCCATCGCGACGAATCGCCTCTACAGCCTTCAAACTACTGCCGCCGGTAGATATCAAATCTTCTATTACTACTACTTTCATACCCGGACGAAGTTCACCTTCGATCAGGTTCTCCAATCCATGGTCTTTCGGGGTAGAACGAACATATACGAACGGTAAATTCAATGCATCAGCAACCAAAGCTCCTTGAGGAATAGCACCAGTCGCCACACCTGCAATCGCATCCACCTGTCCGAATCGTTCCAATATCAGACGTGTAATTTCAATCTTCACAAAATTACGAAGAGAAGGATAGGACAGAGTTTTACGGTTGTCACAGTAAAAGGGGGATTTCCATCCAGAAGCCCATGTAAAAGGGTTAGCGGGTTGAAGTTTAATAGCTTTAATCTTCAACAGTTTCTCCGCAAATAGTCTCTCTAAGTTTTTCATAACTAAACTAACTATTAATTATTTGCCGCAAAAGTACAGAAATAGAACGAGAATAAAAAGAAGAATCCGTTTATTTTTTCACTCCACCTGCTCCTCTTCATCGGGAACATCGATACAACGCCTGATATCTTTCAGTTCAAACCCACGACTCATAGCGAACCGCATCAGCTTTCCATTCAGTTCATATTCATCCTGCGCATGGACACTTTTTTTCTTGGAGGCCAGCAGTCCACGAAGGACAGCAAGATATTCCTCCTCATCAATCTCATTCAGATAACGCCATGCTACGTCGGATGGAATCTTCTTCATATAAAGTCCTTGCGCTATTTTCATCTTCCCCCACTTGGCGAAACGGAATTTATCATTCACAAAAGCCCTACAGAAACGTTCGTCATCAATGAACTTTTCCGATTCCAGCCGGTCAAGAATACGCGCTATAGTGTCATAGGCTATCCCCCAACGTTGTAACTTCTCATTTATTTCTGCCCGGCAATGCTCGGCAGTAGAGCAATAGGAGGCTACACGACTTAAAGCCTCTTCGTCTGTTAATTGTGCACTCATCGGTTAGCTGTAACTATTCTATCTTTTCCAAATATGTCTTTTATAACACGAACACCACGATATTGGTTCATTTCAAGCATATATGCTATTTCCCGGCCAAACGCCCGGTTGATTTCAAAATAAAGTTTTCCTTCCGGCAGAAGCAACTCACGCCCCAGAGCGGCAATCCTGCGATAAAACCGCAACGGGTCGTCATCGGGAACAAACAAAGCCAGTGCCGGTTCCCAATCGAGCACATTAGCTTCCATTTCATCTTTCTCCGCCTCAGTGACATAAGGAGGGTTGCTTACAATGACATCAAACGACGGTGTCTTTTCCCAATCGTCAGATAAAACATCCCTTTGCCGAAACAGCACTCGGGATTCCAGTTCTTCGTTGTTTGTCCGAGCTATCGCTAATGCCTCTTCCGAGATATCCCAAGCTTCCACGTCGGCATCCGGAAGTTTCTTATCCAGAGAAATTGCAATGCATCCGCTTCCCGTACCTATATCTAATAGGTGATGTGCCCCCGGATTTTCATTGACGACCCAATCTACCAACTCCGCAGTTTCCGGACGGGGAATCAGCACCCCCGGAGCCACCTTAAACTTCCTCCCACCAAATTCCGCAAAGCCGCGAATGTACTGTATCGGCTCATTTTTCTGTAAACGGAATATAATGTTTTCTAATTCACGCTCTTTGCATTCGGATAAAATCATATCTTTGCCCAAGTAAATATCGAGCGGATCGAACCCGAGCATATCGCAACAAATCATCATCGTAAGGGCTTTAAGCTCTTCCGGCGGATAGATATCACGCAGAGATTGGCGAATGCGGGTGGAGATACGATTCATACATTTACAGTTTCGGAGTGCAAAAGTAAGAATAATATAGCGAAGAGTACCAAAATGGAAGAAGAAAAATACATGAGACGTTGTATTGAGCTCGCAAAGAACGGGTTATGCAACGTAGCTCCCAATCCGACGGTAGGGGCTGTTATCGTATGCGACGGGCGCATTATCGGTGAAGGTTATCATGTCCGTTGCGGAGAAGCGCATGCCGAAGTCAATGCAATCCGCTCCGTCAAGGATGAGTCTTTATTGAAACGTTCGACAATCTATGTCAGTCTGGAGCCTTGTTCCCACTATGGTAAAACACCTCCCTGTGCAGACTTGATTATCGAAAAGCAAATTCCGCGTATCGTCATTGGTTGCCGGGATCCTTTTTCCAAAGTAGCCGGACGAGGGATTCAGAAACTACAGAATGCCGGGCGGGAAGTTATAGTCGGTGTGCTGGAAGAAGAATGCCTGCATCTGATCCGCCGTTTTATCACTTTCAACACGCTCCGCCGACCTTTTATTACTCTTAAGTGGGCTGAATCGGCCGACCGATTCATTGACATAGAGCGAATTGATGGGAATCCTGTCCTTCTCTCCTCCCCTCTTACGTCAATGTTGGTACATAAAAAAAGAGCGGAGAATACAGCTATTATGGTAGGAAGACGGACAGTCTTGCTGGATAATCCCTCTCTGACGGTACGCAACTGGTATGGACGTAACCCTATACGTATTGTTTTAGACCGCAACCTTTCTCTTCCGAATGATCTGCAAATATTCAACGGAGAGGTCCCGACATTAGTTTTCACAGAGAAAGAACATCCGGAAGAAAAGAGTGTCAGCTATATAACTATTGATTTTGCTCATAACCCTCTGAACCAGATTATGGAAGAGTTATATCAACGAAATATACAATCATTGTTGGTAGAAGGCGGAAGCCAACTGCTGCAATCATTCATTGACAATGAATTATGGGATGAAGCTTATATAGAGAAGTGCCCCAAGCGGTTATATTCCGGTGTTAAAGCACCTGAAATAAGCAATAATTTTAGTTACTCGACCGAAGAACACTTCGGCAGACAAATTTGGTATTATGTTCATCGGATTTAGCTAAAATAGTCCTATTCAGGGAGTTTTACGTCGATAAAAACAGTGTTATTATCTATAATTTTATATAAAACTTACCTGTAATGTTCATTATCGGAAAAAATGTTTCTATTTTTGCAACTTGTAAATAAACACAATCTTTCAAATGAGAATAAAGTTTTTATCATTCATTGCGAGTTTTTTCATGGTGTCATTCGTTATAACGTCATGCCTTGATGACGATAATGACATAGAATATAGCCCGGATGCAACTATACATGCATTTGAACTTGATACAATAGGCTATGGAATATCCTACAAGTTCACTATTGACCAGCAAAAAGGTCTGATCTATAATCAAGATTCACTTCCTGTTCATGCAGATACGATTATCGATAGAATATTGATTAAGACTCTGACGACTGCTTCCGGTGTTGTCACTATGAAAGACAAAGAAGGAAGAGACTCCATTATCAATATCAGCGACTCACTAGACCTCCGCAAAAAATTAGAAATTAAGGTATGGTCTACTGAGGCATTGGCGGGAATAGCACCCGACAAAGTAAAGACATATACTATTGATGTCAGAGTGCACAAGCATGATCCGGATTCTTTAAGTTGGGGATATGTCGGGAAAATAAATGATGAGATTACAGGAGCACAGAAAACCATTAAATTTGGTAATGATTATCTCACCTATTCTGTGGATGAGTCAGGTACATTAAAGGTATATAACAGTAGTAATTTATCTAGTTGGAGTTCGCAAAGTACAACGGGAGATTTAGCAATTCTTCCTAATTCCATATTGCCTTTAAAGAATATCATATTGGCTACCGCAGATAATAAGGTATATGAATCTACCGACGGTATAGCATGGACAGAATCAAATAAATTTTCAGGTGAAGTAAATACATTTATTTCAGCAATACCCATTGAGAATGACAATAGCCAAACCGAAGAAGAGAAATACATCCAACAAGCCACTTATCTCAAGACAGAAAATAACGTACGTTATTTGTATTCCATTTTAGAATCGGAACTAGGGACAGGAAATGCTGAAACTAAAATACAAGCAGCCGGTGAAAATTTCCCAACAAAGAACATTTCATACACAACTTTTAAAAAAGGAGGACAATATCAGAATGTTATAATAGGTGAACATGATGAATCTATCAAAATAACGGTTGGTGATAAAGAAATTCCAGTTAGCATAGCATGGGGATACAATGGAACGACATGGGCTGAGTTGGGAACTACTTCAACGGTTGCTTATTGTCCGGAGTTCAAGAATCCGACTATTATTTATTACAATAACCTTCTTTATACTTTTGGTGACAAGTTTGAGTCCATCTATGTTTCAAAGAATGAAGGAATTGCTTGGCAAAAAGCGGACAAAAAGTTCTCATTCCCTTATCAGGATTGGAGTGACCCCGAGTTCAAACCAACAATAGGAAAACCGGAATTCATGGGAAGAACTAATTACTCCGTAGTACAAGACACAGAGAATGACTATATTTACTTCTTATTCAGTGAGGGAGATGTTTTAGAAGGTGAGAATACACATCCTTACAGTCATGATTCAGAAATCTGGCGTGCACGCTTAAACCAATTATGGTTTGATAAGGATCCCGAGCATGCAGGTCAATAATAAACGCATACGTTTAAAATAGAAAAATGTCCTATATAGAGCAAATAGACAAAACTCGGATACCCCAACACGTAGCCATCATCATGGATGGCAACGGAAGATGGGCAAAGCAACGGGGAAAAGAACGTACTTACGGTCACCACGCAGGCGCAGAAACGGTACAGAGAATTACCGAAGATGCAGCCCGTCTGGGAATCAAGTACCTCACTTTGTATACTTTCTCCACCGAGAACTGGAATCGTCCGCAAGAGGAAGTTACGGCACTGATGAATCTATTGCTGGATTCTATTAAGGAAGAGACATTGATGAAAAACAATCTCCGCTTCAATGTAATCGGTGACTTAAAGAAATTGCCGGTTGAAGTCCAGGATAGTTTAACATCATGCATAGATCATTCCGCAAAAAACACGGGAATGTGTCTAGTGTTGGCACTTAGCTACTCTTCACGCTGGGAAATAACCGAAGCAGTCCGACAAATAGCTACGAAGATTAAAGAAGGAGATTTATCTCCTGAACAGATAACAGACGAATGCATCGCATCACATCTGAATACTAATTTTATGCCCGATCCGGATTTATTAATCCGCACGGGAGGCGAAATCCGACTAAGCAATTACCTGTTATGGCAATGTGCTTATTCGGAACTTTATTTCTGTGACATCTTTTGGCCGGATTTCGACAAAGAAGAACTCTATAAAGCCGTTTGCGAATATCAACAGCGGGAACGACGATTCGGTAAAACCAGTGAACAAATCAGCTAATATAACTCGAAACATCAAATTATAACATAAATGCATTATCGTATTTCCTTTATATTCATAACGTTTATCTGCCTGTTCAGTTTTGCAACAACAGGTATTGCGCAAAATGCCAACACTGATGAAGACTCGAAACCTGTCATCTTATACTCTGGAACACCCAAAAAGTATGAGATAGCGGATATCAAGGTCGAAGGCGTGAAGAATTATGAAGACTATGTATTGATTGGACTATCCGGACTGTCGGTAGGACAAACAATTACTGTGCCGGGTGACGAAATCACCGGAGCAATCAAGCGTTATTGGCGTCATGGCTTGTTCTCAAACGTACAAATCACAGCCGAAAAGATAGAAGGCAACAAAATCTGGTTGAAAATCAGTCTGACACAGCGTCCCCGAATCTCTGAGGTACGCTATCATGGCGTTAAGAAGTCAGAGCGTACCGATTTGGAAGGTAAGTTGGGAATGGTGAAGGGTATGCAGATTACACCGAATACCGTAGACCGGGCCAAGACATTGATTAAGCGCTATTTTGACGATAAAGGTTTTAAGAATGCAGAAGTTATCATCGCACAAAAAGATGATCCTTCCAGCGAGAACCAAGTAATTGTGGACATCGACATTGACAAGAAAGAGAAAGTAAAAGTTCACGAAATCAAAATTGTTGGAAATACGGCAATCAAAGCTTCCAAGCTGAAACGAGTAATGAAGAAAACCAATGAAAAAGGGAAACTTCGCAACTTGTTCCGCACGAAGAAATTCGTACCGGAAAACTATGAAGCGGATAAGCAACTCATCATTGACAAATATAATGAGCTGGGTTATCGTGATGCAGTTATCAGAAAAGACAGTATCTCACAATACGACGAGAAAACAGTTAATGTTTATCTCGATATCGACGAAGGTCAGAAATACTATCTCCGTAACGTGACTTGGGTGGGTAATACACTGTATCCTTCAGAACAGTTGGACTTCCTTCTGCGTATGAAAAAAGGAGATGTGTACAACCAAAAGTTGCTGAACGAACGTATCTCTACAGATGATGACGCTATCGGTAACTTATACTACAACAACGGTTATCTGTTCTACAACCTCGATCCGGTAGAAGTGAACATTGTAGGCGACTCTATCGACCTGGAAATGAGAATCTATGAAGGCCGTCAGGCTACTATCAATAAGATCAACATCAGCGGTAACGACCGTCTGTATGAAAATGTAGTCCGTCGTGAACTTCGTATCCGTCCGGGACAGTTGTTCAGCAAAGAAGACTTGATGCGTTCTTTGCGTGAAATCCAGCAGATGGGACACTTTGACCCCGAAAAACTTCAGCCGGATATTCAACCGGACCCGATGAACGGAACGGTTGATATAGGCCTGCCGTTGACTTCCAAAGCCAATGACCAGGTGGAATTCTCTGCCGGTTGGGGACAAACGGGTATTATCGGTAAACTGAGTCTGAAGTTCACCAACTTCTCTGTTGCCAACTTGCTGCATCCGGGTGAGAATTATCGCGGTATCCTGCCGCAAGGTGACGGACAAACACTGACTATCAGCGGACAGACGAATGCCAAATACTACCAATCATACAGTATTTCATTCTTCGATCCTTGGTTTGGCGGCAAACGTCCGAACTCATTCTCTGTTTCGGCGTTCTTCTCCGTACAGACAGATATCAGTAGCCGTTACTACAACTCCAGCTACTTTAACAACTACTATAACAGTATGTATAGCGGTTATGGCGGTTATGGTATGTACAACTATGGTAATTACAACAACTACGAAAACTATTATGACCCCGACAAGTCGATCAAGATGTGGGGACTTTCCGTTGGTTGGGGTAAACGTCTGAAATGGCCGGATGACTATTTCACCCTTTCTGCCGAGTTGGCTTACCAACGTTACAATTTGAAAGACTGGCAGTACTTCCCGGTAACGAACGGTAAATGTAATGACCTCAGCCTTTCACTGACTTTGGCACGTAACTCTATTGACAACCCAATCTTCCCGCGTTCGGGTTCGGATTTCTCATTGTCTGTGCAGTTCACACCGCCTTACTCATTAATGGACGGCAAAGACTATAAAGGATATTACAGCAATCCTGAAACCGGAACCATTACTCAAGACAATATGAACAAGCTTCATAAATGGGTAGAATACCACAAATGGAAATTCAAAGGCAAAACATATACTCCGTTGATGGACCCGGTTGCACATCCGAAATGTCTTGTATTGATGACCCGTACGGAATTCGGTTTGTTGGGACACTACAACGAGTTCAAAAAGTCACCGTTCGGTACATTCGACGTTGGTGGTGACGGTATGACCGGTTATTCAACTTATGCAACCGAAAGTATTGCCTTACGTGGTTACGAAAACAGTTCATTGACACCATACGGTTCGGAAGGTTACGCTTATGCACGTCTCGGAATTGAATTAAGATATCCGCTCATGCTGGAAACAAGTACTAACATTTATGTGTTAGGTTTCTTGGAAGCCGGTAATGCTTGGCATGATATCAAGAAATTCAATCCGTTCGACTTGAAACGTTCCGCCGGTGTCGGCGTTCGTATCTTCCTGCCGATGATTGGTATGATGGGTATTGACTGGGGTTACGGTTTCGACAAAGTATTTGGTTCTAAACAATATGGAGGAAGCCAATTCCACTTTATCTTAGGACAAGAATTCTAATGTATCACCAAAAACTAAACGTTATGAGAAAGTCTGTTCTATTAATCATGATGCTGGTTGCCGTCAGTATGGCAGCCAACGCACAAAAATTTGCACTGATCGATACGGAATATATCATGAAAAATATTCCGCCCGCTCAAAGCGCTAACGAGCAAATGCAACAAGCTACGAAAAAATACCAGAGCGAAGTAGAAGCTTTGGCAAAAGAAGCTCAGAAGATGTTTCAGGATTATCAAGCGAAATCCTCCACTCTCTCTGCCGCTCAAAAGACAAAGAAAGAAGATGAAATCGTAGCCAAAGAAAAAGCGGCTGCCGAGTTGAAGCGCAACTATTTCGGTCCGGAAGGTGAATTGGCCAAGATGAGAGACAAGCTGATCACTCCAATTCAGGATGATATTTACGAAGCGGTAAAAGCCATTTCACAACAATATGGATATGATCTGGTAGTCGACAGGGCCTCTGCGGCAGGCATCATTTTTGCCAATCCGCGCATCGATATTAGCGATGAAATACTAAGAAAACTAGGATATTCAAATTAATTTCATACATTTGCATCCGGAAATAACTAAAAATCATTCAAATAAATTATAGAACTATGCTTAAAAAAATTGCACTTGTAATGTTGCTTGCACTCCCAATGGGTGTATTTGCACAGAACCTGAAATTCGGTCATATTAATGCGCAGGAGATTATCACTGTAATGCCGGAATTTACGAAGGCACAAAATGATATCCAGACATTAGAAAAACAACTGACTGCCGAACTTCAAAGAACTCAGGAAGAATTCAACAAAAAATATCAGGAATTCCAACAGGCTATGGCCAAAGACTCTCTTCCGGCTAACATCGCTGAAAGAAGACAAAAAGAGTTGCAGGACATGATGCAGAGACAGGAACAATTCCAGCAAGACGCTCAGCAGCAGATGCAGAAAGCTCAGACTGACGCAATGGCTCCTATCTACAAGAAACTGGATGATGCCATCAAAGCGGTAGGTGCTGCTGAAGGTGTTATCTACATCTTCGACCTTGCTAGAACTTCAATACCTTATGTTAACGAAGCGCAAAGTATCAACCTGACTAATAAGGTGAAAGCAAATCTTGGAATCAAATAAAAGAGAGTTCCAAGAAGCAAAAATATAAAAAAGGGAACGAGAAAGAAGATTAATCTTCTTTCTCGTTCCCTTTTTTTGGAGTACATTTGCGTACATAAATACTGTATGTCATGAATCAACATTTATCCCATGCTCCCGGTCCTATCGGAGTATTTGACTCCGGCTATGGCGGGCTGACCATCTTAGATAAAATAAGAGAGGTACTTCCGGAATACGATTACATTTATCTGGGAGACAATGCCCGTGCTCCATACGGGACACGTTCTTTTGAGGTCGTATACGAGTTTACCCGGCAAGCCGTAAGCAAACTATTCGACATGGGATGTCATCTGGTCATATTAGCGTGTAACACTGCGTCAGCCAAAGCTTTGCGTAGCATTCAAATGAACGATCTTCCCAATATAGATCCGGCTCGCCGCGTACTTGGAGTAATCCGTCCTACAGTGGAATGTATCGGAAATATCACCCAAAACCAGCATATCGGCATATTAGCTACAGCGGGTACTGTAAAGTCCGAATCTTATCCGTTGGAGATACATAAATTATTTCCGGATATCCGAGTGAGCGGCGTAGCGTGTCCGATGTGGGTATCGTTGGTGGAAAACAATGAATCACAAAACGAAGGAGCCGATTACTTTATCCGTAAATACATAGACCAACTACTGACAAAAGACCCGCTAATAGACACCGTGATTCTCGGATGCACGCACTTCCCCATACTCCTACCCAAAATCCGGCAATACATTCCGGAACATATCAGCGTGATTTCGCAAGGCGAATATGTAGCTCAAAGTCTGAAAGACTATTTGAGGAGACATCCGGAAATGGACGAGAAATGTACGAAAAACGGGAACTGCTCGTTTTACACGACAGAGGCGGAAGAGAAGTTCACTGAATCAGCTTCCACCTTCCTCCAACAGCAAATCCGTGTTAAACACATCACGCTTGAATAAATTTTAATTGAAGGATAACCATTTGTCTTTCTTTTTTGTTATATTTGTAGATAGCAACCCTTAATACATAAGATCATGAAAGAAAAGGATTATAGCAAGTCAATAGAGGTGTTCTCCGGCTCCCCGTGGGAAGCTGAAATCATCAAGGGTTTATTGGAAAGCAATGACATTCGTTGCGTTGTCAAAGACGGTATTATGGGAACGCTGGCCCCCTATATCGCTCCTGCTGTCTCTATCCTTGTCACAGAGGAGGAATATGAGGCCGCCACAGAGCTTATCAGAGCCCGGAACGAGAAAGATAGCGACTGATACGGTCGAGTCCTTCCTTGATATTCTCCAACGAGTTGGCATAGGAGAAACGTACGTATCCTTCCCCTCCTGTACCAAAGTCCACTCCGGGAGTAATACCGACATGCGCATACTCGAGTACATCGAATGCAAAGCGATAAGAGTCGGTAGTAAATTTACGTGCATCGGCGAAAATATAAAATGCCCCTTGAGGTTCCACCTTAATCTCAAATCCGATCTCACGAAGACGGGCAATCATATATTTCCGACGCTCATCATAGACCTGCCTCATACGTTCCACATCCGAATCCGCCTGCCGTAAAGCTGCAATTCCCGCCTGCTGGGCAATACTGGATGCGCAGATAAACAGATTCTGTTGCAACTTCTGCAATGAACGCATATAAGATTTCGGTGCGATGAGATACCCCAACCTCAGTCCGGTCATGGCAAACCGTTTGGAAAATCCATTCAGCACAAATGCTTGATCCGTGTATTCGAGAATACTATGTGCACGCCCTTCATACACCAAGCCATGATAAATCTCGTCTGAAATGACAGGAACTCCCAAAGCCGCTACTTCTTTCAAGAAACTTTCTTCCAATAACATCCCCGTCGGATTCATAGGTGAGTTGATAAAAATAGCGGCAGTATGCTGATTCACACATTTGCGGATAGCTTCTATATCATATTGCAATCCTTTCTCTTCGGACAATGGCACCAAAACAGGTTTGGCTTGAGCCGCCAGCACAAAGTTCCGATAGCAGGCATATCCCGGATTGGAAAGAACCACTTCACTCTCCGGATTGCAAAGCAACATCAAGGCAAGAAGAATAGAGGGAGAAGAACCGGAAGTCACGATGATACAGTCCGGATCAACCGCCACTCCATATTCTTTCTGATAAAAAGCTGCAATTTCCCGACGTAACTCAGGGTCTCCCAAAGAATGGGTGTAATGAGTCAAATGCCGATCGTAAGCAGCTTTCGCAGCCTCTGCAACACAAGACGGCACATCAAAATCGGGCTCGCCTACTTCTAAATGAATAATGTCAATACCTTGTTTCTGTAACTCGTTTGCCCGTTCCAACACATCCATTACGATGAAGGAGGTCATCTGTTCTACTTGCGGATTTGTATGTTTCATTGTTTTTCTTTTCTCTATCCGGCTGCAAAGATAATTCTTTTTAGGCTGTTTTGGTAACATATCGACAAAAAGCTCTATATTTGTGCTTTCAAATCGTTAGCAAAGATGAAACAGGAATTTACACGAATCGCAGTAAAAGTGGGTAGTAATGTTTTGGCACGCCGAGACGGAACATTGGACGTAACCCGTATGTCTGCACTTGTTGACCAAATAGCGGAACTACATAAATCCGGTGTAGAAATCATCCTTATTTCTTCTGGAGCCGTTGCATCCGGACGTAGCGAGGTACATCCGCAGAAGAAACTCGATAGTGTAGACCAACGACAATTATTCTCTGCCGTAGGGCAAGCCAAACTGATCAACCGTTATTACGAACTTTTTCGTGAGCACGGAATTACCGTCGGACAAGTGCTGACTACGAAAGAAAGTTTCAGTACGCGCCGCCATTACCTGAATCAGAAAAACTGTATGACGGTAATGCTTGAAAACAATGTGATTCCTATCGTCAACGAGAATGATACTATCTCCGTAAGTGAACTCATGTTCACGGACAACGACGAATTGTCCGGACTCATAGCTTCTATGATGGATGCGCAGACGCTTATCATCTTAAGCAACATCGACGGAATCTATAACGGCTCTCCGTCCGATCCCGATTCTTCCGTTATCCGGGAAATCGGTCATGGGAAAGATCTATCCAACTATATTCAAGCAAGCAAGTCCAGTTTCGGACGAGGAGGTATGCTGACGAAAACAAATATCGCCCGCAAAGTAGCCGATGAAGGAATTACGGTTATCATCGCCAATGGTAAACGTGACAACATCTTGGTAGACTTGTTAGAACACCCCGAAAGCACTCTTTGCACCCGCTTCATTCCTTCTTGCGAACCGGTATCCAGTGTCAAGAAGTGGATCGCGCATAGTGAAGGCTTTGCCAAAGGAGAAATTCACATCAACGAATGTGCCACTGAGGTACTCAGTTCGGAGAAAGCGGTCAGTATTCTCCCGATAGGTATCACTCATATCGAAGGGGAATTTGAAAAAGACGATATCGTCCGTATCATAGACTTTCAAGGAAACCAAGTGGGTGTAGGAAAAGCAAACTGTGACTCCCAGCAAGCCAAAGAGGTTATCGGAAAGCATGGAAAGAAGCCTGTTGTACACTATGATTATTTATATATTGAATAATAATCGCGTTTAAATACTCAACATGATGAGATATTTTCTCATCACAATAAAAATATACACTCCAAAGGCTATTACAATTATAACCTAGGCACAACATTTATTTCTGTTTTCAACAGGTTTTATTCACATCATTCACTATATTTGCATTGTTTATCTTTCTATTTAATGCAAAAAAGGAGCAAATGACTACAGATTTAAACGAAACCTTTGCTGCCGTACAGGCAGCAAGCCGAGAATTGGCTTTACTGAACGATGATACCATCAATCAGATTTTAAATGCAGTGGCCGATGCGGCAATTGCAAAAGCACCGTTCATTCTTGCAGAGAATGAAAAGGATCTTGCACGGATGGACCAGAATGATCCGAAGTACGACCGGTTGAAATTGACGGAAGAGCGTTTGAAAGGTATCGCAGCAGATACACGCAATGTAGCTACGCTCCCCTCTCCTCTAGGCAAAATACTGAAAGAGACTGTACGCCCCAACGGGATGAAGCTGACAAAAATCAGTGTTCCTTTCGGTGTCATAGGAATAATCTATGAAGCACGTCCCAATGTCAGCTTTGATGTATTCTCTCTTTGTCTGAAAAGTGGAAATGCTTGCATATTAAAAGGAGGAAGCGATGCCGACTGTTCCAATCGTGCCATCATCAGCGTGATTCACGAAGTACTGAGAAGTTTTAATATAAATCCGCATATCGTAGAACTGTTGCCAGCCGACAGGGAAGCAACAGCCGCATTGCTAAATGCTGTAGGCTATGTTGATCTGATTATTCCCAGAGGTAGCAGTAATTTGATTAATTTTGTACGCAATAATGCCAAAATCCCGGTCATTGAGACAGGAGCAGGCATTTGCCACACTTACTTTGACGAGTTCGGAGAGGTAAAGAAAGGAGCAGATATTATCCACAATGCCAAGACACGCAGAGTCAGCGTATGCAACGCATTGGATTGCGTCATTGTGCATGAGAAAAGACTGGTCGACCTTCCCAAACTCTGCGAGAAGCTGAAAGACAGCCACGTAATTATCTATGCCGACCCACAAGCTTACCAAGCATTGGAAGGCCACTACCCTGCAGAACTCTTACAATCTGCAACAAATGAAAGTTTCGGAACAGAGTTCCTTGACTACAAAATGGCCGTCAAAACGGTCAGAAGCTTTGAAGACGCACTGGGACACATCCAGGAAAACAGTTCCAAGCATAGTGAATGCATCGTTACGGAGAACAAGGAGCGTGCAGCCTTGTTTATCAAGATAGTGGATGCAGCCTGTGTGTACACCAATGTATCTACCGCCTTCACTGACGGCGCACAATTCGGTTTGGGAGCAGAAATAGGTATTAGCACGCAGAAGCTGCACGCACGCGGTCCGATGGGACTGGAAGAAATCACTTCTTACAAATGGGTCATTGAAGGCGACGGACAAACGAGAAGAAGTTGAGAATTGAAAATTGAGAATTAAAAATTAAATGATATGAAGAAATTTACTTGTGTACAGGACATTGGCAACTTGAAATCGGCCATTGAAGAAGCATTTGAGATTAAGAAGGACCGCTTCAAATATGTAGAACTTGGAAAGAATAAGACATTGATGATGATCTTCTTCAACTCCAGTCTGCGCACCCGCCTCAGCACACAGAAAGCCGCGCTTAATCTGGGAATGAATGTAATGGTGCTTGACATCAATCAAGGTGCCTGGAAATTGGAAACGGAACGTGGTGTAATTATGGACGGAGACAAACCGGAACATTTGCTGGAAGCGATCCCTGTAATGGGCTGCTATTGCGATGTGATCGGAGTGCGTTCTTTTGCACGCTTCGAAGACCGTGATTTCGATTATCAAGAGACAATCCTAAATCAATTTATTCAATATTCCGGTCGTCCGGTTTTCTCGATGGAGGCAGCAACCCGCCATCCGCTACAAAGTTTCGCCGACCTAATCACTATCGAGGAATACAAGAAAACAGCACGCCCCAAAGTAGTCATGACTTGGGCACCGCATCCCCGTCCATTGCCGCAAGCCGTTCCTAACTCGTTTGCAGAATGGATGAACGCCACAGATTACGAATTTGTCATCACTCATCCGGAAGGATACGAGCTGGATCCCCAATTCGTGGGTAACGCCAAAGTTGAGTACGACCAGATGAAAGCGTTCGAAGGAGCGGATTTCATATATGCAAAGAACTGGGCAGCCTATACGGGGGATAACTACGGACAGATATTGAGTAAGGATCGTGACTGGACAGTTAGCGACCGTCAAATGGCGGTGACCAACAATGCTTATTTCATGCATTGCCTGCCGGTTCGTAGAAATATGATTGTGACAGACGACGTGATTGAAAGTCCGCAATCAATTGTCATTCCGGAAGCGGCCAACCGTGAAATCTCGGCAACCGTCGTTCTGAAGAGGCTATTGGAAGGATTGAAATAACAGAAATGCCATAAAGGCAATCTTTCAATACAGCTATTAAAGAGGATACTCCCCGACAAGAAAAGATAGTATCAAAACGCAAATTATCGCAGATTATTTCAATTATATTGATAGGTTAATCAACAACTCATTAAATTGGGATATTCAGTAAATGTTCCTCTTTCTAAAAAATCAAGAGAAAAGCTCACGTA
>OJSE01002739.1_pt1 | contig 17791 bp, 10 predicted proteins | sample 1599351 | NCBI WGS metagenome assembly OJSE01 (sample SAMN04168656, study PRJEB22393) | human gut metagenome | biome: human gut microbiome; feature: stool | host: Homo sapiens | collected 2014-03-17 | reverse complement strand
ACATTTGCTTTTTGCAAGGATTCCACAATCAAGTCTGTCGAATAAAAATGTTGCCTGATATTAATATCAAACACCTTCAAAGAGGTATCCGGCACGGCATCTATGAGTCTCAAGATTGCAGCACGTGACTTTTCGCTTCGCTGTGCCAAAGAGCCCCAACAAACAGCATCTGCATCGCTGACAAGTTTCATGGTCGCAGGACTACACTCGATAGCATCCCAAGCAACATTCTCAACAATGTCATATTGCGGTACACCGGCCTCATTCAACGACACAAGCACTTTACCTGTCGGCAAAATATTACGGGAAATATATCCTAAATCAAGTCCGGTCTCTTTAAGCACTGTAAACGTTTCATCGCCGAGTTCGTCCTCACCTATTGCCGTAACGGGATATGATTCTGCTCCCAATTCCTTCGCAAAAAAGCAGAAATTGATAGGTGCTCCACCGAGTCTCTTACCTTCCGGGAAGCAATCCCAAACAACTTCCCCTATACCTATTATTTTCATGGTTTTATAGTTTAATAATTATTTTCATGGATGTTGCACTATGCTCGTCTATAAATTTATATGCCTCGTCATACTGCTCGAACGGGAAATGATTCGAAATAAGCGGTTCGAGACGGATAGCTCCCGAACTTACCTGATCGATAGCCGTAAGATAATCTTCATGGCGATACATCATCGTTCCGTTCACCTTCAGTTCGTGCTCTCCCAAATAGAACATATCAAGCGACGGATCCTTGCCAAATACCGCCACTACAACGATGGTACTCCCTTTTTCAATACACTCCATAAGCGAACGAATACTCGACTCAACTCCGGCAACCTCAAACGCAGCTTGAAAATCTTCATCCCCGAAAAGCCTCTTCGCTCCTTCTTTGAGCGGCGTCTTAGCTACATTGAGCGTATCTATTATGCCACATTTACGAGCGATTTCAAGTCTGAAATCACTTACATCGGTAATAAGAACCCGTTTGGCTCCTCTTGCCTTAGCGAACTGCGCCACGAGGTTACCGATTGTTCCGGCACCCGATACAACCACATTCTTACCTTTCAAGTCCCCGCCACGCATGGTTGCATGCGCAGCTACTGCCACCGGTTCTATCATAGCCCCATAATCAAGTGACATACCTTCAGGCAACACCGCAACCCTGTCATCATCAACCACAAAAAAGTCTTGCGCAGCTCCATTTGCCTGAAAGGCTTGCACTCTTAGCTCTTCACAAATATTATACTCTCCCCGCTGACAAGGCTTGCACTTCCCACACGCGAGTTGCGGACGTGCGGTGACAACGTCACCCGCCTTGCAGATCGTAACCGCCGTCCCCGTAGCGACTACCACTGCCGAATATTCATGCCCCTGAACTACCGGATAAAAAGTTGCCGGATGACATCCGTGATAAGAATGTATCTCACTTCCACAAATACCAATTCTCTTAATATTCAGAAGTACCTGATGTTCTTTCAGGTCCGACGCCTTAGGCGCCTCAACTTCACGAAATTCAATATGTTTTGGTTCTACTAATACCGCTTGTCTCATTTTATACCATATTTACTTAAAATTTCTATTACCGGAGTCTCTATTGACTTCGCCCAAAGTGCATATCCATAACTACTTGGATGAGTTCCGTCGACCGATGTCTCATGCGCATCGGAAGCATCAGGCGTAATCAGATAAACGTCTTTATATTTCGGGTTCGTGCGGATTTTTGCAAACAACTCCTCTACGGTTGCCGCCTTAGCCCGTTCTTTCGCATCAAGAACTGTATCGAATGAACGTCGTTCACGATAGATAGTACGCTGAAATATCAACGGAGTAGCCGGATGTGCCGCTATAAGCCGATCGATAAACGGCATCAGGCGCTCTCTTATCAGTTCTGCGTCAGGATTTGAAAAAGTATCGAATATAAAGGCATCAGCCTTGACTTCCGCAAGAACGTCGAGCATGTAAGGTTGCATCAGGCAACGTCCGCTTGTTGCGAGCGACACGACTTGAAGACCTGTATTACGCATAAATTGCATGGGATAACTCATACCGGATCGATCCGTGCTCACTCCCTGCGTAAACGAAGAGCCATATACCGCTATCCTGTGACGAAAATCGGACTTCAACGGTTCGATAACAGCATCGTCATCTATCCCTATCTTACAAGAAATGACCTCCGAATACATCGGCATATACATCATACATTCGTGCATCGTACCATCCATATTCTCAATGAGCGTGAATGTCTCGGTTTTCTCGCCCTTATACGCTTTCAATGAACCGCTTGCCGCATACTGCCATTGACCGTTTGCATTTTTGATATAAAGATCATATCCTTTATAAGAGATCGGCATGGTTGAATGGCTCGAATATACATATCCCCACTTTGTCGTAATCTGTATATTACGCGTGTTCGTTTTAAACAACACAGCCATACCGGCAGAGCAACGGAGTTGTCGATTCTCCGTCCTGTTAAAACCTTTATAAACCAATGTATCGACTCTATGATACGGATTGGGAGTCGATTCAAACGGCTTACCTATCAGGTTAAGCGTTGACGCCTCCGTCTGTTTTTGTGCCGAAACCGACAATACGCACGAAAGCGACAGAACAACCGTTATGAAAAACTTCTTCATTGCCTTGTATTTTTTAGTTGTTTACTGTAATAAGACCTTCAATCCTTCTGCTACCTGCATAGCATAAAACTGCTCATACTTTTCCATAAACACAGGATATTTGTCCAGTCCCAATGACACAAAAGGTGATATTTTCAAGAACTCGGCCGGCGATCCTCCAGAAATCAACTTCCTGTCCGCCGGGGTGATGTGAGGTTCGGAGATAGCTATATTTTCACCGGACTCGGTGCGCGCACCTATCAGGTATTTGCAATAAACAGCTATCAGGAAAGCCTCTATCGAAATATCCTTCCCATCCTGCAACATCTGTTTGAGTATGGGTACCACATAAACCGCAAACTTAGCAATGCCATCGCCACAAAGCCGTGATACCTGATCGCTGATCGCCTTGTTTGAAAATCGTTCGATAAGCTGGTCTTTATACGCTTCAAGGTCAACGCCTTCGGGAACCGGAACATAAGGAGTAACGTCCCTGTTCATAAACAGCTTTATCATTGCACGATACCTCTCGTCTGCCATTACAGCATCGACCTTCCTGAATCCTTCCATATAGGCAGGATAAGAAAGAAGAGTATGTGACGCATTGAGAAGACTTAATTTCATGATTTCATACGGGGTCACATCATGGGTGAATGTAACTCCCACCTTCTCCCATGCAGGACGGCCTGCAATGAAATTATCTTCAATCACCCATTGTATAAAGTCTTCACAACACACATCTGTAACCTTACCCGGTTTTGTTACGGGAGTGATTCGATCCACCATCGAATTCGGGAACGTCACTTTCTTTTTCGCCCACGCTGCCACCTCGGGATATTTCGCTTCGAAGTATGACATAAACGCACATTTGGCGGCATTGCCGTTCATCTGCATGTTGTCGCACGAAAGAATCGTAATCGGCAAATCTTTCTCCATCCGGCGTTTAAGTCCTTCGGCTACATACCAAAACACACTGCGCGATTGGTTAAAATCAACCTTATATCCCCCTTCGGTAATGGTGAGAGAGATGATTTTTATCTCCTCCGATGCTATTTTAGCGATGATAGGCTCACTATCTATTTCCCCCCATGCCAGTTCTACAAGCGAACCAATCAGCATACTATCCTGTTCGCCGGAAGGGCTGCATGTCGTCAATTGATATATGCCGTCGTCTTTCTTGAGGGCGTTGAACAATACCCCGTCCGTAGGCATAATCATGGCTCCGAATACCCCCCAGCATCTTTGTGACGGATCTTCAAGTAATAAATTTGTGTAAGCTTCGAGATGTGCACGATGGAAGTTTCCAACGCCGAAATGTACTATTCCGGCCTTTATTTCAGCACGATTATAATTAAAAGTCTTCATACGATAATTTCAATGTTTCGGCAAGTGATTTTTCCACCTTGTCGCAATGTTCTATATAGAATTTATAAACCTCATTCCATTTGTAATAAGATGCTTCAACCGCTTCCAACGGCAACCGGAGGTCTTTTTCATTCAGCATAAACTTAACTAAAACGTCCGGATTGTCTTCTGATTGGTAAAAGATCATCTGAAGGTTCGCACCCATCGGAATATCCCAGTACTTCCAACTCTGCAACGCTTCTTTGGAATTACTAGCCTCCCGCGCCCACGTTCCGGCTTGCAGATTTGTCAAGATAGCCATCAGAACGCCATCGTGTCCGAAGTTGAGATTGATGCCATGACGCTTACGAACCAGATCTTCGGCAGATTCGTCTAACAAATGGCGTAACGTGCGGGATGCAAGTCCCCAACTACGCCCGTGAGATACCGGTTCAGGACCTTTCTGCGCAAAATACTTATAGTTCTCAATTTCCGCCCAAACCAATATTTCCTCTTCTGTAAAAATATCCCATATAGGCACTTGACGGTCGAGACATTGCATCAGTGACGCCATTAACCAGAAACGATGAATCAGGTCGTACTTGTCATACTCACTTTCTACTTGTGTTACGTCTATAAACAGTCTTCTAAAAAAAGCATCCACATCCAACTTTTCATCTATATATGAACGATATTTTTTATACCAACTGTTTTCCTTACCGAGTATATACTTATCAAGCGGACTCCTGCCGGGACATACGTTACCGTATGGATTCAGTGTGGTAAGGAACGAACGGGAGTTGTCTATCTCCGCCCATTCAAGCCCGGGGCGCAGTGACAAAATGCCCGAATTTACAGATTGCATGGTGGCCGCCACCCGAAGCACATTCGTTGCGTTAGTCTTCAAATAGGGATGGCCTTCAAATACTTCCGGATAGTTTTGTACCATCCTCCGGCCTATCTCCCTTGTCTGACGATAACCGATTTGTGTCAGATCGCCTTCTTTGTAAAACACATTCTTCTTGAACGGTTCAAGACGTTCGTACAGGGCTTTTCCAAAATCGGTAAGGTTGTTTGTGGCATGAGCTTTCTCCAATACGCCGTATATGGCAGGATAAGTCACCTCATCGTCTATCTGACGCGCTCCGTGACGAAAATAGCCGTTTATATAGAAAGGCGTATATCCTTTGGGCGCCGGCGTAACCGGATGTGAAAGATCGGTCACATAATACACGCCGCCTGCACGTTCCGGATCCCTGCGTATCTCGTCGAGAGGATTTTCGGCCACCGGCTTTTCTTTCGGAAGAGAGAGTTTGAATATGCAAGGAAGATCAGACGTCTTTTTCGCATTCGTATTGGTATTGACATACATAACCCCGTCTTTAACCACAATATCTTCCGGTTCGTAAATAACCTGTTCCTGCACATTGTATCGGGCAGTAATCGTCCGCCTATCCGTATCGTACACCCGGATGCAGGAAGGACGGCTGTCATCCTGTTTCCCAACTCCGAAGCAGAAATAGATTTTACCATCATGCATACAGCCCGCTTGTGTGAACCATACCTCATAGGGGAACACCACCTGATCGAGAATGTCATTTTCGTCGAGGCGCACCTTTGCGCCCTCACTCAACGACGGTATGCGGAATTTGGTGGCGACATACTGGTTTTCCCATGCATGCTTTGTCACCTTCGCCACAGTACGTTTACGCGCCGAGAATATCCATATAAATCCCCGTTCCCGATCGACCAGCCAGCTTGGCGCACCAAAGATGGAGACATACCCTTTCTCCGCCCACTTCGAGCCATCGAGTTCAATTGTCTGTACGATTTCGCTGCTAAAACGTTTTCCACGACGGGTGATGCTCTCCACAAAGCACAACCATTCCAACTCGCTTCCTACCTTCCCGTTTGTGATATACAAGAGAGGAAACGATGCTCCGCGTTTTGTCTCGACGCCAAAGCATACATTATTTACATGGTTGTCCGGATGGGAGGATGCCAACTCAAAGCCTGCCACAGGTTTCGGATCGGCACTTTTGAAATCATAGATATTCACGTGCCCTCCATCCTCGCACGAGAATATGTAATCATCCCATATTTCAAGTCCTTGCTGTGCCCGCCCCCGTCCTTCCTTTGCCAGGAAGACAGAGCACTCCACCTCTTTCTCCGGCTCTACATACAACTGGGCGATAAGGGGAATAGAGATCAGTAAGCACACGACAGACAAATAGATCTTTTTCATAAGTATGCTCTATAAATTTAAAGTATGATTATGTTCTACGTTAATCGAACAGCTCTACGCCTAACGACTCAAGCCGTTTCTGCAACTCTCCTACATCGAGAGCCCGCGGAGTACAATGCTGCGACGCACTCATGGCAGCGGCAATACCAACTGCCTCTCCCATCGCCATGCAAATACTCATGACACGATATGAAGCGTGAGCTCTGTGAGTACCCGATATACACCGTCCCGCCACCAGAAGCCCTTCCAAGCCCAACGGGAGAAAACAACGATACGGCAAATCGTATGGTTTGCAATATTGGATGGTTGGTTCCGCCTGTCCGGCTCCGTCAGGATTATGTATATCGACAATGAACAATGCTTTATGTACCACCACATCGGCAAAACGGCAGCCTTCCGCCATCTCATCGGCATCGATCACATAGTCGCCCATCACCCTGCGGCTTTCGCGCACTCCGGTTGTTGTACCACTTCCGATCACTCTACAGTTTTCGTAACCCGGCAAATTTTCTTTCAAGAATTGAGTCAGGAGGCGTATCTGTTGCCTAAGTTCAAGATCGGCGGCGAAAATAGAGCTTACCGAAGTAATATCCACCCTATTGACTTGTGTCGTATTTACCTGACGGCAACCCGGTCTGACCAACGGATGCAAACGCACGGCAGCAAGCATCCGGGGAAGTTCGCCCTCATCGGCTTTCTTTTTACACCAATCAAGAAAACACTCGCCATTCAATTGAACATTGTCTACATCTCCAATGCAGATAATTCCTTTCGACTCATCTACGCCATCAATGGTGTATTCAAGGGTTACAGGCTGCATGAGTCCGTCAGCACGTCCTTTTTCTATTTTTGCACCGGCAAGAAAAGATACTATGGCATCACCGGTACAATCAATTGTAACCGCGGCTTCAAAACAGAGCGTCCCCTCGTTACTTGCACACTTAATGCCTTTTACCACCTTTCCGTCACGAATAACATCCGACACGCAACATTGCAAAAAGACATCGACGTTCTTTTCCCTGGCGACAAATTCTGCCAATGTAAGTTTTGCCTCTTCGAAATCGTGAGCATTTCCATGTTCGCCAATCCAGTCATTGTCTTTGACGCCAAGAATAGCACAAACCTCATCGCGCATCGTGTTCTTGCTTACACTACCGAGAATAGGGCCGACATACCCGGCGGTCAGGTTACCTCCGATGACTCCGTATCTTTCGATAAGGGCAACACGTGCTCCTTGCCGGGCGGCGGCTACAGCCGCACATATCCCGGCAGGACCTGCACCTGCTACTATTACATCATAATATTTTGTATTCATTATCTGCTTGTATATGGACCGGAAATAGTCTTAACAGTCATTGCCCCGTCAGAATCTGTGATTGTCACAACTCTGTATTTGTTTCCCCCATCGGTCACACGAACTACAATATGTCCATCATATCCCTTTACTCTCGCAGCCTCTTCCGCCGTAACCCGGTCGTCTACTCCGCTGGGGCGATCGCCCTGCCAGAAGTTAGTGATAAACATGTCACACGCAGGGAGTGTTGTCTCCATCGAATTCAGTATATCGGTACGGGGATGACAATCTACCCACGAATTGACAACAATCGTTTGTGGATTGAGTGCTTTCAGAGCATCCACCTGATTGGTGTTGGTTACACCGTGATGGTTAGCTTTCAAGAGTTCCACCTGACCTACTGCTTTTGCACAGGGCAGTTCGGCATCTTTCCACGCATGACTCGAACGTCCGTTATACTGAAGGTCACCACCGGCAAAGAAATCAAAGTTGCCATACGAAACTTTCATCACACAACTGGTTATATTCTCCGGCGGACAATTGTCACTGGAGGTAATGTTCTTACTGTTTTCGTATGTAATCTCCGAGAGTTCAGGGAATGTCTTCTTTGTGGTAGTGCCCGAACCTGTCCAGATCTCTCCATTCACTGCCACGTTTTGCACCTTTGCAGTAGGATACTTTGCAGGATTATACTTCTGAACGATCTGATTATTCGCCCCTGCTTTGAATATCGCAGCATCGAACTTTTGATTGGCGACATGCCATTTCACTGCATTGATATAGTTATTACAACTTGGAGCATTGTCTGCCATTGTCGCCATATTGAACGGATAGTTATAATCGGGATAGCCACGATCGAGAAGCGTACCAATCTTGAAATTGTCGAAAATCTCGGCAAAACCTATCAACGAATAAGTGTCGGAGTTGGAAGATTTCGGCAAGGAAGAAGTATAACCGCCGAAGTGGTCATTATGGAAGTGGGTAAGTACAGCATAATCAATCGTACTGTTACCTGTCCATACCATACACTTACGAATGTAATCAGTTATAATCTGTGAACCACGGGTAGAAGTCAGAGTCGGATCCCAACGACTACGGATACCGGTGTTGGTCGTATTACTATTAGAGTTGGTCGTAACACTCGAACTTGCGGCATCAATAAGCATTTGCGTACCATCCGGGAATATTACAAACATGCTTTCACCGGTAATCGTATTGATGAAATGAATATCCATCACACCCTCCTGCCAGGCAGGAATCGTTTTACCTACCTCTATTTCAGTGGCAGCATCTTCCCCACCTCCATCCGGACGAATCAAAAATGAGTGAGACTCATTGGAGCTGCATCCTACAATCGCAAGGATGAACAGACTAAATATAAATATTAACCTTTGCATGCTATATGAAGATTTAAAAACATCTCTCCGCCTTCAATGCTGACGGCAAGACGAATATAATTACCAAAATTTGAATTTACCTTTATAATATGTTGGCCAAGTCCTTTGAAGATTACAGGATCACTACCGTCGTCAGCCCAATGTATGCCGTCTTGCGATAGTTGTACACGACCTTCGAATACGGGATCTCCTTCTATTTTCTCAACCATAACAAAGAATATAGCCTCATCTGCCCAACCAGCCTCGTAAGGATGAGTGAAGAAAGTGCCTTTAAAGAACTTCTTTACCTCAAGATGGGAATCATTAAACATTTTCATATATTACATTCCTCCTTTTATTCTTGTGAAACAACAACAGAATCTATATAAAAGAATACACGACGATTGGTATCAGTACCCACCCAGAAAAGAGGATTGATAAGATTGTCGATGCGTCCATATCCGTCAACGGTATCGGCTGCAATGCCACGCATATCCCAAATTTTGTCCTGACATTGGAACTCTACATATTCACGAAGCTCTGTGTCAAGTTTCAGACGCATGTATTGCCAATTGAGTTTACAGTCGGTCTCATTGTAAATGAGTTTCTGATGACCATCTTTCAAATCCTTGAACCCATCGTGGTCGCCATTAGGATAACGGCGGCCGAACCACCAGGGATCGACTCCCCTCTTACACCAGTCTCCGTCAAGTCCATAAGCCCAATCGCGGTCGGTTATGTCTTCATTGGAATGTTCATACTGCCACTTCTGCATTAATTTGCCATCTACTGCATTGAGATAGCGAATTCCTACATGGTAACGTTTTCCACCCTCCTGTACATCGAATCCCATACCAAAATCGCGGATGGAACTCTCATGCAAACCCGGTTGCGGACGGTCACCGCCATCCACCACATCCTGTTCCGCCGTGTATGTAAACCAACATTCTATCTGCAAATATTTGCAGCCCGGACGAGAGAACGAAAGCCGCTTAATGGCATGTCCCAGACAACCTTCCGCCGGAATCTCCGTATAAGGAGCGGCAACAGGTCTTGTCGAAAGTTTAAGAGAGTAAGTGCCGGACATAGCCCCGTGAGTGCCCGGATACCTGAAAGTAGCGGAACTAAGCATGACCGGTGGCCACTGGTCTTTATTGACCAATGTCTTGGGAACATCAAAATCGGGATATTCCGTAAAGTTAGGCATTAATGTCATCCAGCCGTTAAAGCCGGTGTTGAATACATCATAGCTCAACACCCTTTTCAATGGTTGATAGCGACTGCGCAATAAAATTTCTCCAATGCTCATAATATCATTTATTTAATAAAGTTAGTACCCTGGATTTTGAACAAGTTTTCCATTCATTATCAATACATCATCACTTGGTAATGGCCATAAATAAATCTTCTCATCATACTTACGTTCACCATGCTGGACGATATAGGTTCCGTCGGCCATCGCTTCAAAAGAAGGAAATCCGTCTTTGTCAAATGTCGGAGTCTCCGGCCAAAACCAGTTGCCTGCCGCAAAGTATTCCTTTGCCCTGTTGGCTGTACGGGTAAATCCGTACATATTGTGTCCGAAAGCATTCTCAAACTGATGCCAACGAAGCAAATCGAAATAGCGTAGATTTTCCCATGCAAACTCCACACGACGCTCACGACGGAGCACTTTGCGCAATGCCGTCTGATCGGTTGTCGTGATGGACGGATAGTCGTTGGTTTGTGTACGGGTGGTGCCATAAGCACGGGCACGGACATCGTTGATACAAGCAAGGACAGTAGCGTCAATCTCCCCCAGTTCAATCTTAGCTTCGGCATACATCAACAAGACATCGGCATAACGCATGAGAATAACGGGGTTGTCGTTATACAAAGTAGTACGCCATGATTCTTGCGCGCCTTTGCGCAGGCAACAACCATTGTAAGCACAGTTGGAAGCATCTGAACCGCCTTTGGAATCTTTATTTGTAATCATACGATTTTGCGTATAGTCCATTATTTCGAGTGCGTTTGGCGCAGGATTCCACTCAATACCATAGATACGGCTGCCGGGAGCTGCAAATGTTTCCAGGCAACGGGGATCGCGGTTGGCAAATGGATCGTGAGGATCAAAACCGCTGCCCGGTTCATCAATCGTCTTGCCATTCGTCATTTCGTAGACAGCAAGAAGTTCCCACGAAGGTTGCGCATTATGTGTACCGCCTGCCGAACGGGCAATAAAGGAACCGATAGCCTGTGTAGTAGGTTTACCGTTTTCATCCAACTCAAAGTCGCTTGAGTGAGCAACAGAGAAAATAACTTCTTTGCTTCCTCTTGTCTTGTCGCGGAAAAGTTCACCATAATCAGGGGCCAAGTCATATACTTCCAGATCCATACAGTCTTGCGCAGCGTTTGCAGCAGTCCCATAGTCGTGTTGATAGAGAGCGGTACGAGCCTTGTAAGCATAAGCCGTTCCTTTGTCCACACGGGTGGCGCCGCTATTATTATTTGCGGCCGGCAAATTTTCTGCGGCATAGTCATAATCTTCATAAATTTGTTTCAGAACGACAGCTTTGTCGGTACGCCCCATCTCAAATGCTTCCTCCGGAGTAATCGAAGTCACGTAGAAAGGAACATCTCCCCAAAGAGTAATCAAACGTGAATAAGCAAACGCTCTGAAAAAACGGGCTTCGGCACGAAGCGTATTCAGTTCAGTGGTGGAATATTTGCCTTCAAGTTTGTCGAGTGCCTCCAAAATCCGGTTGGCACGACTAATGTTCTTATACGTGTAACTCCAAACAGTCTTGATGTTAGGATTACTTGTAGAAGACGCATTCAGTGAACCTGCCGCAATGGTATAAATGTTGGTTCGTTGCGCCCAGTCATCCGTATTACGGTCCAGCGTCCAACCTTCTTCTATAACAAAAAAAGTACTGCGATAAAAATCGTTCAACGAGATTCGAACTTCCTCCGGTGACGAGAACCAGTTTTCACTGGATGCGGCTGAAGGAGGATTCAGATCGAGGTTCACACAAGAAGTTACAGATAGAAGAGCTATCATGCAAATCAATACATGTATTTTTTTCATATTATGTAATTTTTTCATACTCCATTAGAATTTGATATCCACTCCAAATGTATAAGTGCGTGTGATATAGGTAGAAGCGCCTGCTTCAGGGTCCCATCCCGAAAGATAACTATCAAAGCAGTATGGATCATCGATATTGACGTACACCCGAAGTCCCTTGATTCCGACTTTAGAGACGATTTTTTTAGGAACTGTATAGCCAACGTTGATATTCTTTATACGCATATAGGCACTACTCTTGAGCCAGTAATCCGACATTTTGTAGTTGTTGTATTCACCGCCCTGATGGCTCAAACGGGGATAGCTGGCTGCCGCGTTCTGCTCTGCAGTGTTGTACACACTCCAATAATTACGGCTGCCATTGTCGTTCAGAAGGACCGACGGAGCCGGAAGCCATTGTCCCTGCATGGGGCGAATCATACTCTCGGTGAGGCGTGAAAGTTGTTTCCCGACACCATTGAAGAGTAGGGAGAAAGAGAGACCTTTCCAGCCCAAACTAATAGAACCTCCATATAGATAGTGTGGCAATGAGCTGCCAAGCACTACACGGTCGTATGTCTCATTGATAATTCCGTCAGGAGTGCCGTCCGGACCGCTGACATCTACATATTTCACATCACCCGGTTTGGTAGAAGCCGAAAGCAGAGCGCTTTCACTGACTTCCTCTGCGGTCTGGAACAAACCTGCAGTTTTATATCCGTACCAGGAGTTATATTCTGCGCCTTCGGTAATAATGGTACCATCGCTGTTAAACTGCTGCTTGCCGTTAAGATTATCTATTATAGACTTGTAATCAGAGATATTAAAACTTACCGCATAATTTACATCTCCGATACGGTCAGACCAGCCGAGTTTCACTTCCCAACCGCGGGTATGCATTTTACCTACATTCCTGTCAGGTGCCGAATAACCTGTAAACGACGGGATTGCCACTGACAAGAGCATATCTGTTGTCTTCTTATAATAATAGTCTGCGCTAAAGTCAAGACGATTGTTAAAGAAAGCGGCATCCACACCTATATCCCAGCTCTGTGTTTTCTCCCAATGGATATTCTCATACGCATAATCCTGTTGAGCGGCAGACATCGAAGATTGGGGCGTAGAACCTGCACTGTCATACATAATGGCATTATTGAACGAAATGTATGTCTGATAAGGATAATTTCCAATCCGCTCGTTACCGAGCGTACCGATAGAGGCACGGAACTTCAGATAGTTTATCGGGGTTATGTTTTGCATGAATTTCTCGTTAGAGATGACCCAACCCACCGATGCGGACGGGAAGAATCCCCAACGGTGATCCTTGTGAAAACGTGAAGATCCGTCTTCACGAGCATTGAGCTGGAGGTAGTAACGGCTGTCGTAATTATACATGACACGGCCAAAAAATGAACGGTATGCATTCTGATAAGAATTACCGGCTACGGCAAGAGCATTCTTGTTCGCCAAATCAAGATAAGGGAAAGAAGACAAAGACATATCGTTGGTCGATCCCGACATCGTTTCATACGTATAGCTATAATCTTCATAACCGACCATGGCATTGAAGTTATGTACCTTGCTGAAGGTCTTGTCGTATGTAGCGATGAATTGTTTCTCCAATGATTTGATGTTACGGCGTTCTTCACTTAGCGAATTGGAAGTATATCCAGAAACATATCCCAGCATAACATCGGTTTCGTATGCATCGTAAACAGGTATGGCTTTCTTCATCTCCTTGATCGAAACAGTTCCGACGGTAGGAGTCAGATTGGCAGTAAGGGTCAAATCTTTTATGGGCTTATAGCTCAACGAAAATTTACCGGTCATTGTGTTGGATACGGTCTTCTTCTCTCCGCCTTCCAATAAAGCGGCAAGCGTATTGCTAAGACTGCCGTCTTTACCGGGACCTACACGGCCATCCGGATAAAGTCCCAAATAAATGGAAGGATACATATAAGCTGCACGAATCGGACTACCGGAAGTCGGATCATTTTTCGTGGCATAACGTACCGAGAAATCGATAGAACCGGAGAGCTTATCACTAATCTTGAGATTATTACGCGAACGGATAGAGATTCTTTCGTGGTTTGAACCTTTATAGATAGCGTCGGCATTTTCGTAGGTAGCGGAAGTGTGGCTCTTGATTACCTTGTTGCCATACGTCATGGTCAAGTTGTGCTTATGGCGCATAGCAGTATTCGAAAGAATAGCGTCTTTCCAATCATAGATAGGATATTGAATGGGATCATACCTGTTGTTGGTAGCATAGTTGTCGATGTAGTCCTGTGAATAGTTGGCAAACTCGCCTCCCGCAGGATTACCGGCATCGTTCCACGACCATTCGTTATACATTGTCATGTAGTGATAAGGGTCGGTCAGGAATTTCGGAAATTCGGTAGGAGAAGACAACGAAATCTCTCCGTTATAACCGATCGAAAGCTGTCCCTCGGTTGCCTCCTTAGTCGTTATCAAGATAACACCGGCAGCAGCACGGGCACCATAGATGGATGCAGAAGCTGCATCTTTAAGTACAGTAATCTGCTGTACGTCTTCGCTTGCTATATTGTCGAGGCTACTGACCATCATACCATCAACAAGGATAAGCGGACTCGAATCAGACATTGTTGTCACACCACGCACCTGAACCGTAGCACTCGCTCCCGGCATACTGCTCGAACGGGTAACCGTCAGTCCCGGAATCAGTCCTTGCAAAGATTGTGAAAGTTGAGACGTACTCTGTTTCTCAATAAGCGAACTGTTGATTACACCGACCGCACCTGTAAGATCTTTCTTTTTTACAGATCCATAGCCGATAACAACTGTCTCTTCAAGTTGTACAGCATCCTCTTTAAGTTTTATATTTACTACACTCTTACCATCCCATACCACAGTCTCGGTCACATAACCAAGATAACGGAATTCTATTGTATGGCCTGATTCAGCACCATTGAGCGCATACTTTCCCGACATATCGGAGGTAGTACCTTTTGCATTGTCTTTATCGTGGATCACCACTCCGACAAGAGGACCATTGGCATCGCTAACGACACCCTTCATTACATTCTGTGCAAAAGCCAGATTGATTTGCAGGAAACATGCCAATAACAGGCTTAATATACTTTTTTTCATACTATTTATTCTACGATTTCAAGCAATACATGTTCGTTATACTCTTTGATTGCCGCACCAGTTTCAGGGTTACTCGGATGTTGCGCTGAAAAACGTGTCTGGCCACTTGCATGTGTACAGTCGATATACTTTCCGGAATTTTTAGAACCACTAAGACATAAACGGCCTGCCTGTCCAAATCTCAACACAATCTCATCCATATCCTTAGTCGTGGTAAATATTCCTTCGGCAGGGATATATGCACCATTATTGCTGGGATCAAGCAACATTCCCGCAAAGTTGTAGGTAATAGTTGCCGAATAATTGATAGGTGCACCCGACAGTGTCTCTGTCGCACTTTCCTGAAGAGTCGAAGTCGGAAGAGCCGGTTTCCATTCTTCTCCATCCTTGAACTCAATCATCCAGTAGTTGGAACACATCGTTCCTAATTTGGTCACAAAATAGAAGTGTATCTTGGTACCGGCAGGAATGGTCGTACCTTTCATATCCCCATAGACATACCAATAATCACCCGGAATAGCTCCTGATACATACGGGTCACCATTACCACCCACGGCACGGCTACATACGGCAGTCTGCGCTACATAACCTGTCCGGTCACATGCCCAATACTCAATCTTACCACTTCCGGCACTCGGAGCAAGATACTTGCCATTGGTTCCCGGGAATACAGACTGTGCCTCATCATCAGCAAATGTTCCACTTGTGTTGGCAGTTAAACTCTTCAAGTCCCAATCAGCCAAAATGCCCGAGAAAGCATCTTGTACAAGAGTATAGGTATAGTCTGTATCATCCTGGATGGTTACCGTTACTTTAATTGTCCTTTTGGTAAATGTCTTGTTCTCCGGGAAAGTAAGTTTAATATCACATTCGCCTACCCCATTTGCAGGAGAAACGGTCACATCCGCATCTGTACACACAGCCTTCCACTCCTTATCGCCAAAGACTTTGAATGAGGATTCTGTTGTAGTTGCGTCAATCGATTCTGTGGTAGGACTGATACCTTTCGGAACAATCATCTTTTGGGTAATAACCAGCTTTAGAGGAGTTACATCATCGCCTATGAAACGAATGGCACCGACACGTGAACTAGTCGATGAATTTTCAGAGACTTTGATTGTAAACTTAGTAATCTCACCTTGTGTCTCATGCGAATCAACAACTGCCCAATGGCTATCGCTTCCATCAGTCTGACAATCGTTATTGACTCTGTAATAGACATTAGATGAAAGGGCAACAGTGAAAAGCCCACCTTCTGCTTCTACATCAAGTGTCTTTGTCGCGAGTGTCATATACGGTTCATCCGAGTTATGACAAGATGCAAAAAGCACAAGCGACACACTTGCAAACAATAACATCTTTAGATTCATTTGATTAGTATTTAGGGTTATTAATAATTGACTAACTAGACATTTTCAGACGTCTTGCATATATAATTCTGTATATCACATAAGCAAGTATCATGGCAATCATCAGTACGATACTTCCTATCACAATTCCTTTGACCGCAAGGGTCTTCGGATCGCCGGCAATAAGCAGACCTATCAGTAAGAGCGCAACGACACCAATGGTAATACAGAAGCAGTTAACAGCCAAATGCGAATAGATTAATACCGCTTTTTTCTCCTTTAATGTCGGTTCGCGATCGGCTTCAGGATCAGTATATTCACAAATGGCTTGATAACCATTGTCTTCATACTTTTTACGTGCCGACCAAACTTCCATGATTGCAAGGATAAGTACAGGAAGTACACAACCGGCAACTGACTCTATAAGGCTTGGACTAATAACGGAGGCGGGAATTATGACGCGAGCCATAATACCAACGAGCCAGGTAAGAATCATTGCAGAAATAAGTTGGTTGCCTGTCAGCCGCTTCGAGAACAGTCCCCATATCGACGGAATGTATAAAGGACACATCACCATAGTAAGAAGAGTTATTACCACCTTTTCGGCACCTCCGGCAAACGGGATGAGCATTGACAAAGCGATAATCACAAGCCCAAAGACAAATGTGAAGAGACGTCCTACCTTGATACGCTTTTTCTCATCTGCCTGACGGTTTTTCTCTTTGTGTCCCCAAATATCATAGGTATATACATTGGCATATACATTCAAAATGCCCGAAACATTACTCAATGTGGCCGATAGCATCGCTGCCAACATCATACCGACCATTCCTTTCATGAGCACGAGTTTGCTCATATTCACATAAGCGTGTTCGCCGTTGAAAGTCATTGTGGTTGCATCCAAATCAAGCGCAAGTCCGGATCCCATCACACGATAAATCATGGTAGGAAGATACCAGATGAGAGGAGTGACGAGATAAAGAATTCCGATTAAATAAGTACTCTTTTTTGCGTCTCTTGTAGTAGGCACGCTTATGTATCGCTGTACAAATGGCCAGTCGCCGCCAATCATGGACACATTAAGAAATATCCACAGTAAAAGCCACCCCCATGTATAGGTCGGAGATGTGCCCGAGAAGAATCCCGGTATCTCACTGGCCTTATCGATAAATGCACTTACGCCTCCAACTGCGTTAAATGAAAGAGGTATCATAAATACAACCACGGCCAGAAGTACTCCGAACTGAATTACATCAGTCATTAGTACCGCAAGAAATCCTCCGGCAATGGTGTATCCAAGAGCGATGGCACCAAGGATGAGAAGCGCCCACCAAATACTAAGATAACCCATCGGTGAATCGCCCATCATACCTGTACTTGCAAAAATACTGCCACCATC